>LULP01000368.1_pt3 | contig 27524 bp, 22 predicted proteins | sample 728111 | NCBI WGS metagenome assembly LULP01 (sample SAMN03860286, study PRJNA289734) | marine metagenome | biome: seawater column; feature: ocean; material: water; isolation source: Red Sea water column Station 149 - depth 25m | place: Saudi Arabia: Red Sea | collected 2011-10-15 | depth 25 m
CTGGTGATATGTCGAAAGCCATTGCTGCAGGTGCAAGCACGATTATGGTTGGGTCACTCATGGCGGGTACGGAGGAAGCGCCTGGTGAAGTGGAGTTTTTCCAAGGGCGTTATTATAAAGCTTATCGTGGTATGGGTTCATTGGGTGCAATGTCTGGCTCGAGTGGCTCGGCAGATCGTTATTTCCAAGATGCCAAAGCAGGTGCGGAAAAACTCGTTCCAGAAGGTATTGAAGGACGTGTGCCTTACAAAGGGCCAATGGGCAATATCGTGCATCAAATGATGGGTGGTTTGCGCTCATCTATGGGCTATACAGGTTCTGCAGGCATTGAAGATATGCGTCATAATGCCAAATTTGTCAAAATCACGGCGGCAGGTATGAAAGAATCGCATGTGCATGATGTGACGATTACCAAAGAAGCGCCGAACTATCGTGTTGGATAATTTGAATATTCTTTACGATAAAACTAAACAGCCATCTCTCCGATGGCTGTTTTTTTAATGTAAAATAAATATTTATATAAATAATGATACATATGAGGCTTAAATGAGCTATTTTGGTACAGATGGTATTCGTGGTCAATTTGGGATATCACCAATTACACCTGAGTTTGCATTAAGATTAGGCTTTGCCACTGGAGCAGTTTTAAAAAGAGCTTTTCCGAAGAAAAAGCCGATTGTAGTCATGGGGAAAGATACACGACTTTCGGGTTATATTTTAGAGTCAGCACTGCAAGCAGGATTAAATTCGGCGGGCGTATACGTGCATTTGCTTGGTCCATTACCAACACCTGCGATTGCCCACCTTACTCGTGCGTTACATGCCAATGCAGGAATTGTGATTTCAGCATCGCACAATCCGTATTTTGATAATGGTATTAAATTTTTTTCAAGCGATGGCAAAAAGCTCGCAGACGACCTACAAGAACAAATCAATCAAGAGCTTGAAAAAGACATCATCATTCAAGAGCTGAATCAACTCGGGAAAAGCTTTCGTGTCGATGATGCACAAGGGCGTTATATCGAGTTCTGTAAATCAACCTTCCCATATCATCTGAATTTGCAAGACTTTACCATTGTCATGGATTGCGCCAATGGTGCGGCTTATAGTGTGGGGCCTGCTGTGTTTCGTGAGCTTGGTGCAAAAGTCATTAGCATTTTCGATCAACCGAATGGCACCAATATTAATGAGCAGTGTGGTTCGACCCACCCTGATAATTTACAACAGGCTGTGATTAAGCATCGTGCTGATTTGGGCATTGCTTTCGATGGTGATGCAGATCGAGTGATGTTAGTCGATCGCAATGGTCAGCTTATAGATGGTGATCATATTTTATATATTCTTGCCACGAAAGGTAAAAAAACACCACGAGGTATCGTCGGCACAGTGATGAGTAACATGGCACTTGAGCTTGCCTTAAACAAAGCGGAGATACCATTTATTCGTGCCAAAGTTGGTGATCGTTATGTGCTTCAATCTTTGGAAGAAAATGACTGGTTTATTGGTGGAGAGCCATCAGGACATATTTTGACTTTAGATCGAAGCACCACTGGCGATGCGATTATTGCTGCATTACAAGTGATGCGTGTTTTGGTTGAGCAAGAAACGAGCTTAGATGAATTGGTTAAAGATTTTAAACTCTTTCCTCAAGTCTTAGAAAATGTGCGTCTTGCACAAATGATCGACCTATTTGCTGATCCAGTACTAGAGGCTGAGTTTGAAAAAGCAGAGCAACAGCTCAAAGGGCGAGGGCGTCTGCTGATTCGTAAATCAGGTACAGAACCTGTGATTCGAGTGATGGTCGAAGGTGATAATTTAGATGAAGTCAGTCAATTGGCGAAGCATCTTGCGGATCAAATACGTAAACAAGCCAATATTCATGAAGAATAAAACACGGTATTAATAGACTTCATTCGAAAAATTGGCGTTTTCATAGGTTGAAAAAAGGATAGACCAAGCAATGACGACTGATCATCAAAGTGCAAGTCATATCAAAGACTTGAGCGAGTTGCGTTTAAATTACCAGCGTGGCGAGTTGCATGAAGAACACGTGGCTCAAACGCCACACGAACAATTTTTACTATGGTTCAATGCGGCGTTGACTGGCAATCTACATGAACCCTATGCCATGTACTTGGCCACAGCCAATGCGCAAGCTGTACCGCATGTGCGTACGGTGTTATTGCGTGGCGCAACCAATCGAGGCTATGATTTTTATAGTAATTACGACAGTAAAAAAGGACTCGACTTAGCAGAAAACCCACAAGCACAGATTCTTTTTTATTGGGCAGAGCTTGAGCAACAGGTGCGGATTTCAGGTCAAATTGAGCGTATTTCCGAAATTGAATCGACTGATTATTATCACAAACGCCCTCGTGATAGCCAAATTGCAGCACATGTCAGTACACCACAAAGTGGTGTGATTGAAAGCCGAGAAGCACTGCAACACCGCTTTGATGCTGCGGTACAGCAGTTTGAAAATATGGAACAACTCGATAAACCGAATTTTTGGGGAGGTTACCGCCTCGTGCCTGATTATTATGAATTTTGGCAGGGCAGACCAAATCGTTTGCATGATCGAATTTGTTATCAAAAGCAGGATGAAGATTGGTTGATTCAACGCTTAATGCCCTAACGGTTATCGTTATTATCTCATATTCAAAAATTACAATTTTTAGAACCTATGCAGTCAATCCAACTCGATCAACGCCCCTTACAACAACCTTTACAGCAATATGAATATCTTGGCTCAGACACGTTGGCACGAATTTTATCAGCACGTGACACGACAGCTGATCAGCTTGATTTACAATTAAAACATCTATTACAACCCGACTTAATGGGTCTAGACAAAGCAGTACAAATTTTAGATCAAGCGATTGATGAACAACAAAAAATACTCATCGTCGGTGATTATGATGCTGACGGTGCAACCAGTACCGCACTTGCTATTTTAGCCTTACAGGCGATGGGTGCGACGGTGAATTATATCGTGCCTGACCGTTTTAAATATGGTTACGGCTTAACACCTGCGATTGCTGAACTTGCTTATGAATGCTTCCAACCCGATGTGTTGATGACGGTGGATAATGGTATTTCTAGTCATGCAGGTGTAGAGCGTTGTCATGCGCTCGGGATGCAAGTCATTATTACCGATCACCATCTCACGACGAAAGCGACGCCAAAAGCCGAAGCTGTGGTGAATCCCAATCAATTGGGTTGTACTTTTGCCAGTAAGTCTTTGGCAGGCGTTGGCGTGGCGTTTTATCTTTTGGCTCGATTTGCTACGCATCGACAAAAGCTCGGTAAATCGAGCGTGCGCATGACGCAGTTTCTCGATTTAGTCGCATTGGGTACGGTTGCCGATGTGGCAAAGCTTGATTTTAATAATCGCATTTTGGTACAGGCAGGGCTAGAGCGCATCAGACAAGGACAGTGTCGTGCAGGAATTTTGGCATTGATCGAAATTGCAGGTAAAAATGCAGCACAACTCCAAGCCAGTGATTTTGGTTTTGTACTTGGTCCTCGGATCAATGCGGCAGGGCGTATGGACAGTATGCAGATCGGTATTGAATGTTTACTTGCGCCCGATCTGAACAGTGCTTATCCATACGCTTATCAGCTTGATCGCTTGAATATTGAGCGTCGCCAAGTCGAGCAGGGGATGCGTGAACAAGCCTTTGATTATCTGCAACAAATCCATATCGAACAAGATCAGCTTCCTGAGGCGTTGGTACTCTTTGAGCCTGAATGGCATCAAGGCGTGATCGGTATTGTCGCTGGGCGTTTAAAAGAGCATTTCCACCGTCCAAGTATTGTATTTGCACTTGATGAAGATGGAGAACATCTGAAAGGTTCTGCACGTTCAATCGCCGGGATTCATATCCGTGATGCCATCGAAGCGGTAGCAGAACAGCATCCGCGGTTGGTGAAATTCTTTGGTGGGCATGCTATGGCAGCAGGTTTAACCATCCAAAAAGAAAATTTTGATGCATTTCGACAGGCGCTTATAGAGGTAGTTGCCGAAGTTAATCCTGAAGTATTTCAAGCAAAAATTTATACAGATGGTACACTCAAAAAAGATGAGCTGAATGTTAATTTTTTACAACGCTTAGAGCAACTTGGGCCGTGGGGACAGGGCTTTGAATCGCCAATATTTGAAGGGATATTTAAGGTTGCCGATTATCAATGGCTTAAGGAAAAGCACTTAAAACTAAAATTACAAATTGATGTAAATCATCGTGTTGATGCGATTGGTTTTAACTTTATTGAAAAAATTGACAATGCTGAAATCGCAAAAAAAGTCAGAATTGCTTATAGCTTGGAAAGAAATGAATTTCGTGGGCAAATAAGTTTGCAACTGCGATTGATACATTGTGAAAATGTCCTTTAGAAAAATTCACAGCGATGTAAGCCACAAAAAAATCGCCCAATTGGGCGATTTTTTAATTTCATCAGCGATGTGGAATTAGAAGCGGAAAGTTCCGTTAATACCAACAGAATCAACGTCATCCGCTGTGGTGTATGCCACACCAACACCGATTTGTGGTGTAAAGAATTTTTTCGCATTGATGCCGAAGATAGTTTCTGATTCATCTACCGTAGAATCGGCAAAAGACGCACCAACACTTAATGTTGGATCAAGATACAGGTCACCACCAAGTTTATAAGCTGTTTCGTCACCAAAATAGACGACACCTTCAAAGTTGGTGTAAAAGCCACCGATCTGAGTCACGTACTTGCCACGAGTGCTGACAGTTGTATCTTCACCTACAGCATCTACATAACCTAAAGATGTAACGAAACCATTCTCTGCAACAAGTACAGGATCTAAACTTTCTTTAGATACGCCTAATGCAAGTAGTAAGCCGTTTACTGGTAAGTAACCTGCTTCAACGGTATAACCTGTATTGCCACTGAAATAAAATTGTGAGTTTGGAATAAAGAATTCACCCGAAACTCCATAGACATCAATATCTTCGTCACCATCGCCACTCGCATTAACATAGCCCAAGCCAATGTTACTTCCACGATTTAGAAATGCTGCTTCAGCAAGTGGTGAAGATTTGGTTTGAACTGCATTCAAATAATACTTACCTGAAGCAGACCAAGTATCAAGATCACCCAAATCTTCGATATCAGTATTTTCATAACCGACATTGACTTCATACTGATAAGCATTTGCACCCATGGCAAATAGTGAAGTGATTAGTGCTGTAGCAAGACTCAATTTTTTCATGGTTATTCCCCATTAACGTTGTAAAAATTGTTAAAATATTATGTTACATATTACAGTTTAGTGAAATTTGTTGTTTCGTCAATAGCACTTTATCACTTTTTCTTGACCAGTTATCCTATGTGCAAATACAACATATTTGGAAATTGATGATGAAAATTTATGGCATTAAAAATTGCAATACCATGAAAAAAGCATTTATTGCACTTGATGAGCAAGGTATTGATTATACGTTTCACGACTATAAAAAGCAGGGTATTGATCAAGCGACGTTACAGCAGTGGCTTAAGCAGAAAGATCAAGACGTGATCTTAAATAAAAAAGGCACCACGTGGAGAAAACTTTCACCACAACAACAAGACTATGCGCTTGAAAATAAAGAACAGTTCATCGAAACATTGATCACCAATCCAAGCATGATTAAACGACCTGTGTTGGATATCGGTTCAACGATTGTCGTGGGTTTTGATGAAGCAGAATATGCCAATTTGGCGAAATGATAGACATAAAAAAGCTTGCGAAGTCGCAAGCTTTTTTGATTGAGTAAATTTTGCTTAGCAATGATTTTACAAATGTTATTTCACACGGTACCACGTTTGGTTGCGACCAAGTGCAGCGATGCCGATGTAGCCACGCACTTTAAGGGTTTTACCATTTGAAGCCATTTCAGCGTTCATTTTGTAAGTTTTACCTGACTTTGGATCAAGGATTGTTCCGCCGTCATACTTATTACCTTTGTCTAGTTTCAGGTTTTGAACAATATCTAAACCTTCCATCGGTTTGTTTTTTTGACTTCCAGAGCATTCGGTGCAAACTGTTTTAGCTTTTGGATCAAGTAGTTTCTTGATTGTAGCAGTATAAGTACCATTTGAACTTTTAGAGAATTCGACCAAAGCTTTCGCTTTGCCTGTTTCATCATCAACGGTTCTCCACTGCGTATTGTTTAAGTCTGCAGCAAACGCTGAAGTTGCCAGTACACTGCTAAGCGCAACAAATGCGAATTTTTTCATTTTTGGTTTCCTTGCGAAGGTTTTCCTGAGTTCATCAACGATAAGTCATAAACGAATTTCTATTATGATTTTTTCGTTTATACTTGTAATTTTATAAGCTTATTTTGTGAATAGCTAGTCAAATTATGGAAAAATTATATGCCTGCATCTAATCCATTGAAAACATTTGCACTCGAAAAATTTTTAAGAATGTGTGTGCATTTTCCAAGTCGTCAAGGGCTTTCGCCATTCGTATTACGTCGCATGATGGATAAAGCAGGTTTCTTTTTTCCAGTCGATAAGCGACTCGCATTTAGACAGTTAGAGCTTGCAGGTATGCAATGTGAGGAAATCCGACATAAACGAGACCCTGCGACACAGCTGATTTTTCATATTCATGGTGGTGCTTTTTTCTTGGGCGGATTGGAGAGTCATCGTGGATTGATGTGTGACTTAGTCCGTGCCACAGGTGCGCAAGTGATTCATTTAAACTATCCACTTGCACCAGAACAGGTCTTTCCTTCGGCATTAAATACTTTGCAAGCGGCATATCTCGAAGCACTGGAGCAGGGCATTGCACCAAAAAATATTACGCTATCAGGTGATTCATGTGGTGGTAATCTCGCTTTGGCATTGTGTTTAAAGTTGCGAGATGAAAATTTACCATTGCCGAACGGTTTGATATTACTGAAGCATGATGCCTTGTTGTCTGAACAGTTACTGCGAGATGGTGTGAAGTATTACTTGAATGACAATGCCAGTGTTGATGAGCCTTATGTTTCGCCATTATTTGCCAACCTCAAAGGATTGCCTGAGATATTGATTCATGTCGGCAGTAAAGAAATTTTACTTGATGATGCGAAAAGATTTAAAGAAGCCGCTGACCGTGCCGATGTCGATTGCACATTGACGATTTATTCAGGCATGTGGCACAACTTCCACATGTTCAATCACTGGATTGCACCAGCCAAAAAGGCACTGAGAGACATCACCAAGTTTGTTGATCGTATGGATCGCTAATTTGAATTTCGATTGGATAGAATTAATGTTCCACGTGGAACGCTAATTAAGCCATTTATACATGACTAAGGCATCAACAAGACCTTGTTTGGGGTGGCTGAAGGCTTTTGGCAAGCGACCAACGATATCAAAACCTAGTATTTGCCAAAGTCGAATTGCACCATCATTAGTTTCCACGACAAAGTTAAATTGCATCGCAAGATAACCGAGTTCACGTGCGACCTGTTGAGAGTTCTCACACATTTTGGCAGCGACGCCTTGAGCTCGTGCGGATTCGGAGACCATATAGCCACAGTTGCTGACATGCGATCCGCCACCACTTTGATTGGTTTTGAGATAGTATGAACCTATAATTTCTCCGTCTTTTCATAAACATAAGTTCGGTTGGGCAAAGTCATCCAAATGTCAAAAGCCTTGTCTTTCGTCACCTCACGATCAAAAGCATAGGTTTCGCCTGCCTCAGCGATAGGTTTAAAGAAGCGCCAAATTTGCTCAAAGTCGCCAGTTGTCGCTATGCGAATCATCATCATGCTCATTGAAAAAACAAGTCAGATTATAGGTGAATACACCCTTGAAAAGCTGTAATACAAAAGTGTGAACTATAAAAAAAAACATAAAAAAACTGCCCTGAGAGGCAGTTTTTGAAAAGATAAAATCTTCTGTGTGAATTATTCACCAGCGAGTGAACATTCAAAGTTTGACTTATCAACGCTACAACGTGCTTTTTTCAACACTGACATCATTGATTTGTCATAAACGCCTTGCTTGGTCAAAGCAATACGTGATTCACGCATCATTTTTTGATAACCAATCTTGTCGTCAGCTGGAATATTCATTTTGTATTTCGCAGGAATACCCGCTTCAAGCTTAGAAATCGTGCTAAATGCTTTAGGCAATTGCTTCACGAACCAATCACGTGACTTTTGACCAAAGCCAGCAGGGAATTTGCTTGGATTGATCACAACATTCGCTGTGACGTGAAGAATTGGGAAGTTAACCATCGCACCTTTTGAACCCAAGCCTTTGTGAAGCTCAAGTGGTTTGAATGCATATGCAGGCGCACCAATGATATCAACCTGACCGTTGTTAAACTTCGATGCGAAATTGGTTACGTCAGATGAAACAGGTTGTGCACCGATTTGTTGAACCATTTTCTTTTGTGCAGAATCATAGTCTAGAACGGCAATTTTCTTACCTGCCGCTTTTGCAACAGAGTTGATGTTGCGATCGTTGACGAATAAGTAAGCAGAACCCAATGGGGCGATACCGACGACTTCATATTTTTTGTTCGAGCTAACCATTTTGCCAGCATTACGAGAGTTCAAAGTGAAGCTGATTGCACTTTGCGCAACTTTATTGTTTGGTACTGCACCAATAGAATCAATAGAACCTACGAATTTATTGAATTCACGAGCACGCATTGCGGTGAGGCTAACGCCATCACATTTGCCTGCTTTGAAATCTTCATTGGCAACACGCTCATCGGTGTAAGCCTTTAACTGAACATCTGCACCCCAAGATTTCGCTTGTAACGCCCAGCCTTTCATTTGCTGATAAGCTTCACCTGAAGCACCAAGTAAGTCAAATACACACATTGTTGCTGCTTGAGTGTTAGACATTGCACCCATAGCGGAAGTTGCCACGATGGCTAGCGCAAGTTTTTTCATCTTTGCCTCATCCTTTCAATTGTTGTTTTTGGCGGGACTCATTCCCAATCCAACTTGAGCAGAATAATATCGTGCTTACACTTAAATTAATAGAGTAATTGCTCCAAATTCCAGGGTATTTTGTGTGAATTTGTTCACAATAAGTAAAAATGTGCATAAAAAATGAACGTCAAATCAGTCTAAATAAACCCCACATTAGGGTGTCTAAACTAGACTATGGACGACTTCTAAAATTGTTTACAATAGCGATCCTCAACACAGTGAAACGATGATGACAGATGATCCAACTTGAAAATTTTAGCATCCGACGAGGCGTTCGAGCGTTATTCCAAAATGCTACGATGCAAATCCATCCAGGTTGGAAAGTGGGTTTAACTGGTGTCAATGGTGCAGGGAAGTCATCTTTATTTGCTGCGCTATTAGGAGAGCTCGGTGCAGATGAAGGACAACTGACGCGTCCTCAGAGCTGGGTCGTGGCACATATGGCGCAAGAGATCGAAGCGCTGGATGTGCCTGCGCTGGATTTTGTGTTGTCGGGGGATGCAGAGTATTGGCAAATCCAAAATAAACTCGAAAATAGCGATCAACTCAGTGATACAGAACTTGGGGAGCTTCATGCTCGCTTTGATGAAATTCATGGTTATGTTGCACCTGCTAAAGCAGCGCAATTGCTGGCAGGTTTAGGCTTTTTTGAATTTCAGATTCGTCAGCCTGTACAAAGTTTTTCCGGTGGTTGGCGTATGCGTCTGAATTTGGCTCGCACATTGATGAGCCGTTCAGACTTATTATTACTCGATGAGCCGACCAACCATTTGGATTTAGATGCGATTTTGTGGTTAGAAGATTGGCTAAAAAGCTATGCGGGCACGCTGGTCTTGATTTCGCATGATCGGGACTTTTTGGATGCGGTAACCGATCATATTCTACATATTGAAAATGCAGAATTAACGCTCTATTCAGGCAATTATTCGAGCTTTGAAACCATTCGTAGTGAACGCTTGTCACAACAACAGCAAGCTTATGAGAAACAGCAAGAAACACGAGCACATCTGCAAAAGTTTATTGATCGTTTCAAAGCCAAAGCTACAAAAGCTCGCCAAGCGCAGAGCCGTATCAAACAACTTGAACGTATGCAGAATCTTGCGCCTGCGCATGTGGATACGCCGTTCACCTTTAGCTTCCGTGAACCGACTAAGATGAGTTCGCCATTACTGAGCCTAGACGATGCAACGATTGGTTATAGTGCAGACAAAATCATCGCTTCAAAAGTAAAATTGCAGATCACGCCGACGACTCGCTTAGGGTTACTCGGCATGAACGGTGCAGGGAAATCGACACTGATTAAATCATTGGTCGGTCAGTTACCTTTACTTTCGGGTGAGCGGCAGGCTTCAGAATTACTGAATATCGGGTACTTTGCGCAGCATCAGATGGATGCACTAGATGATCAAGCCAGTCCGATGTTACAGCTTGCTCGGATCGCAGATAAATCCATCAGTGAAGCGAGTTTGCGTTCATTTTTAGGCAGTTTTGGCTTTAGTGGCGAGCGCATGGATACACCTTGTCAGCGCTTCTCTGGCGGTGAGCGTGCTCGCTTGGCATTGGCATTGATCGTGTGGCAACGTCCGAATGTATTGATTTTGGATGAACCGACCAACCATTTGGATTTGGATATGCGTCATGCGCTGACGATGGCACTACAAGACTTCGAAGGAGCGGTGGTGTTGGTATCGCATGAGCGTCAATTGATTGCTACCGTGTGCGATGAGTTATTGCTCGTTCATGATGGGCGAGTGACGGACTTTGACGGTGATTTGCAAGAATACAGTCAATGGTTGCGTCAAGCACGTCAGCAGATGTTGCAAAAGCAACAAGATGAGATGTCTACGACAGTCGGTACAAAAACGACAACCGAAAAAGCAGTAGACAGTACGACAAGTCATACAACATCTACATCTGCGAGCGTTAAAGTTGATAAAGAAGCACAGCGTAAAGAAAATGCACGGCGCCGTGAGCAAACTCGTCCACTTCGTAAGAAAATGGAACAATTAGAAGAGTCGATCGAAAAGGCGCAAAGACTGTTGACAACCATTGAAAATCAATTGGCGGATAGCGCAATCTATGAAGCTGATCGTAAAACCGAGTTATTGCAATTAATGGATCAGCAGACCGCACAGAAAGCGACATTGGCGCAAGATGAAGAGCAACTGCTTGAATTGATGATGTCGCTTGAAGAGCTTGAAGCAAGTTTTGAAAGTTAAACTAAAAAGCGCTTTGTTAACTTATGTGACAAAAATAATGGGTGAGTTCATGTAAACATTCGCCAAAATATCGTCTTGGTAGGATTTTAACGACTAAAAATGAGTGGCTTAGCGAGATATTGAGACTTTTTAACTGAATCGGGCTAGGTACATATTGCGTGTATTCTTTACATACTGCTTAACATTGGCAACTTTCGCTAAACAGTGTTAATGATTGCAGATCGGCATAATGCAGTTATTGAATCGATCGCATGAGACACGATCAACCCTCAAGGATGCGTAAAAACATCCTTCTTCTCAAAGCCTAGGCTCTCCCCAGACCTAGGCTTCTTTTTTTGCCTATAATCAGCGAACTTAAATCCTGCTACAGCATTACCCTCGCTCGCAGTACTACGTGTACACCTTCGCTCAGTTGCCTTGTATCAGAAATTAACTTCTTCGACTATATAAATACATTTCTTAAAAAATAGGCAAAATAAAACCGAACATCAATGTTCGGTTTATATACTTCAAGAATAATAAACTTAGATCGAAAATGATGATCCACAACCACAAGTTGTTGTTGCATTTGGATTTTTCACGATAAATCGTGAGCCTTCTAGGCCTTGTACATAATCAACTTCTGAGCCTAAAAGATATTGATAGCTAAGTGAATCCACGACCATTTTGACATCGCCATTTTCAAACTCGGCATCGTCATCATTGACACTTTCTGCAAAGTTAAAGCCATAGGAAAAGCCAGAACATCCGCCACCTGTCACATAGACACGAAGCATCAAATCCGCATTGCCTTCACTATCACGCAGTTGGCGTACTTTGTCGGCAGCATTATTTGTTAAAACTAAGGCTTGGGCAGTCATGATGATTTCCACCAATAAATCAGAACACAGTTATTTTACCATATCTGTGCGAATTTGTGATTTACAAGTGGAAATCAAATCAGTGGGCTTATTTTTTTGAATATTGCTCATCTTTGAGTGAACATTCAAAGTTTTGACGATCTTGGGCACAGCGAGCACGCCACAGCAGCTCCATCATTTTCTTATCATAAATGCCTTCTTTGGTGAGCTGAATGCGGGCTTCACGCATCATTTTTTGATAACCCAATTTGTCACCCTCAGGGATTTTCATCCAATATTTGGCAGGAATGTCATCTTTCATTTTACCAAGAATAGTGAAGGCACGAGGCAATTGTCCTTTGATCCACGTTCTTGATTTTTGACCAAATCCCGCAGGGAATTTTGCACTGTGAATGATCAGGTTGCCTGATACTTGCAGTAGTGGATAGTTGGCAATCGCACCTTTTGAACCAAGTCCTTTATAAAGCTCTAAAGGACGAAACACTGCAGCAGGTGCGCCAATGATATCGACTTCACCATTGTTAAATTTTGAACCAAAATTGGTAACATCGGCGGAAACGGCTTGTGCGCCAACTTGTTGCACCATTTTTTTCTGCGCTTGATCGTAGTCTAACACCGCAATTTTCTTTCCTGCTGCCTTGGCGATGGTATTGATATTTCGATCATTTAAAAATAAATACGCATCACCGACTGGAACAATGCCGACGATTTCATATTTTCCTTGTTTCATGTCTTTGGCAAAGCGAGGATCAGCCAAGGTTTGCATAACTTTCACCGCCAGTTTTAAGCTTGGAATTGAACCAATCGAGTCGATCGAACCAGTGAAACTATTGAACTGACGACCACGCATCCCTGTGATACTTGCACCGTCACACTTACCAGCTTTAAAGTCTTCGGTTAGCACGCGCTCATCGGTGTAGGCTTTCAGTTCGATATTTGCACCCCATTTTTTTGAAGCAAGTTGATAGTCTTTCATCAAGGCATAGACATCGCCTTGCGTACCAACAAGATCAAATACACAGAAAGTTTGCTTAGCTTGCGCAGTATTCATGGCGAATGCGCTCATAGCGATCGTAGTCAGACCGAAAAGTTGAGTGATTTTTTTCATTGATATTTCCAAAATGACATGCGCTTACATGTCATTCGCAATGCTTGTCTTCAATATTAGTCGATTTTTATTGGCTCAGTTTTTGGTTTAATGCGATCAGTTGGTTTGCCAAATCATTGAGGACATTGTGTTCAGTTTCATTTCCTTCAAACGGGTTTGATTTTGTGCGTGCGAAAATATCACGAATGAGCAAGCTGATGTTGCTATCAATCATACCTAATGCGGTGGTGACCTGACGGATTTGTGCAATTGAACGTGCGCCATTGACTGAACCATAGCTGACAAAACCGACAGGTTTGCCACTCCACTCCGCACCAAGATAATCTAAGGCATTTTTGAGTGCAGGAGAATAACCATTGTTGTATTCAGGGGAAATGAGGAAATAGGCATCACCTTCAGTGATTTTTTCAGACCATTTTTTCTGTAATGGATCACTATAATTGCCTTTTAATGACATCGGCGGCGCACCACTATACATGGGTAAATTCCACGTTTTTAGGTCAACAATTTCCACCTCGGCATCGATGTTATGCAAGGCATTTTGCATCCATTCGGCGACATGAATTGCCACACGATTTTCACGAACACTGCCGACGATAATTTGAATCTTCATTGTATTTGTCCTGTGCTTGTTTTATGTTTAGCTTAGCAAGAAATTGGTCATGGAAAAGTTACCGTATGTCAAATTTGCAAGACCCACGTGTTTTACTGGCTTTGGAGCGCACTGTTTTGGCGTGGAATCGCAGTAGTTTGGCGCTGATTGCATTTGGATTTATCATTGAAAAATCAGCATTTATTGCGCAGTTAGTTGATCCTGTGAAGTACGCCGACAAGATTGCATTTAGCAAATGGGTTGGTATCGGTGTAATTGTTTTGGGAATGATCGTTTGCTTGATCTCAATGCAACAGTATCGAATTGCGCTACGCTCAATCACAGACGCAGAAATGATGGAGGGCTATAAAACCAATCAGCCGATGCTTTTGGCAGGATTTAGTATCTTGGTTGGGATGTTATTGATTATTTCGTTTTGGGTTTAGTCAGCAGTATAGTAGTAATTCCAGCTCTAAAAAATGACCACACAATGCGGGTGGTCATTTTTTATTTAATCAACTACATTTGCACATTACATTAACCGAATACCTTGCTGACCTTGTGGTGTGACTTTAAAAATCTCCACCGCAAAAGTAATGTTTTTCCCTGCAAGTGGATGATTAAAGTCAATCTCAGTAATGTCATCCGCCACAGTCATCACCACGCCAAATAGACTGGCTTTGGCTTTATCTTCAAACTCGATCATATGACCGACTTCAGGACGTTGTTCAAACTTCACTGTGTCAAAGCGTTGCACATTCTCAGGATTCCACTCACCGAAGGCATCTTCAGGCGGTAGGCTCACAGTACGGCGATCGCCTGCACGTAAACCAAACAAGGCTTTCTCAAAACCTGGCAAGAGATTACCATCGCCGATGACTAAAGATACTGGCTCATCTCGGCTACGGGTATTGTCGATTTCCACGCCATTTTCGATCGCCACAGAAAAGTGCAATTGCACTTTTGAACCATCTTCGATGCGGGTTTCGTCATTTGGATTGATAATTTCAGACATAATTTTAACTGTGATTCACAATAATTTTTAGGCGTTTTCGCCACGGAAATGATTAAGCAGACGACGCATGATGACGTTTTTTCTCAAGGAAAAAAGTGTCGATTAATAACAAAATCGTCCCTAAAGTAATCGCACAATCGGCAAGATTAAATACAGGGAAGTTCCACGTTTGATAATGCACATGCAAAAAGTCGATCACCACGCCATGTACCTGTTCACCACGATAATTGACCAGTTGCGTGGTCAAGCGGTCAATCAAGTTGCCGACTGCACCACCCAAAATCAACGCAATCGAAGCAGGCAAAACTTTTAAAGTTTTTGGCATGCGCAGTAACCACACCACAAAAAACACCGACATCACACTCGCCAACCCTGTAAAGAAGTAACGTTGCCAACCGCCTGCATCGGAGAGAAAGCTAAAAGCCGCACCAGGATTGTATGCCAAAGTCCAACTGAAGACCGGCAGGACATTGACACTATTGATACTGAGTCCTAACCACCAAAAATTCACTGCGTTAAAGCGCAACCAATCTGCTTGCTTAGGCATATTTTCTCTCTTCACCAGTGCCAGATGGCAAGTTGATGATACAACGTGAACATAATCCCTCATGACCTGCATGGGTGTTCACATCAGGGAGCACATGCCAACAACGCACACATTTCTCACCTTCTGCGCTGGATACCGCAACACGTAAGCCGCCGATGTCCGTTGCTTCACCTTTTGATTCATCAAAGGTGTGTACAGCAACTTGCGAAGTGATGAGTACAAAGCGTAATTCATTTTCCAAGCGGTCAAGAATGGCTTTTAATGTCTCATCCGCCCAAATATCAACTTTGGCAGAGAGATTTGAACCGACCAATTTGGCATTACGTGCCGCTTCGATTTGCCTATTCACCGCAGATTTGACTTGGATCAGACTTTGCCAATCGGACTCGCTGATTAAGTTTTGTTGATTTGATTTTGGTAAATCATACCACTCGGCAGTAAATACATATTTTTCTGTTTGCTCAGGAATCAGTTCCCACGCCTCTTGTGCGGTAAAGCTCAAGATCGGACTCATCCAACGCACAAAGGCTTGCACCAAATGATACAACGCCGTTTGTGCCGAGTGACGTGCTTGTGAGTCGGCTTTGCTGGTGTACTGACGATCTTTGATGATGTCGAGATAGAAACCGCCCAAGTCATTAATACAGAAATTCGTGAGCGCATTGGTCACAACATGGAAATTCATTTCGTCGTAGGCTTTGCGAATTGTTGCTTGCACTTCGCTAGAACGTTGAATGATGTATTGATCTAATGCAATCAACTCATCCATCGGTAGTGCATCACGACTTGGCACAAAACCGTTCAAATTTGCCAGCATAAAACGCAAAGTATTACGAATACGGCGGTAGCTGTCCGATACCCGATTGAAAATTTCTTTCGATGCGGCGATTTCATAGCGATAATCGCTCGAAGCCACGTACAGGCGTAGACCGTCTGCACCGAGTTGCTTGATAATTTCTTCTAATGGAATGTAATTGCCCAAAGATTTTGACAATTTTCGACCATTTTCATCGACGGTAAAACCGTGCGTCAGCAATGACTTATACGGCGCATGACCACGCACACCGATACTGGCAAGCAAAGAGGTTTGGAACCAGCCACGATGTTGATCCGACCCTTCGAGATACAAATCAGCAGGGCTTTGTAAGTCGGTACGTTGATCAAGCACGGCAAAATGCGTTGTACCCGAATCAAACCATACGTCTAAAGTGTCACGCACACAGTTGTATTGTTCCGCATCTTCTTCAGACAAGAAGTCTTTGCCGTCACGGTTAAACCATGCGTCAACACCTTCTTGTTCGATGAGTTTGGCGACTTCTTCGATCAGCTCAGGCGTGCGTGGATGCAGTTCATTGCTGTCTTTATGCACGAAAAATGGAATCGGAACGCCCCACGTGCGTTGACGAGAGATACACCAATCTGGACGACCATCGACCATGGATTGCATCCGATTTTTACCCCAGTCAGGAATAAATTCGATGTTGTTTTCAATCTCATTTAAAGCCGTTTCACGCATTCCACATTGTTCCATGTTGATAAACCATTGTGGTGTTGCACGGAAGATGATTGGTGTTTTATGGCGCCAGCAGTGTGGATAGCTGTGCGTGATTTTTTTATGCGCCCATAAACGACCCGTTGCACCGAGTTTTTCAATGATTTGCGGATTGGCTTTATAAATGTGCTCACCTGCGAAGATCGGTGCAGTCGGGAGATAGACACCATTTGCGCCAACAGGATTGTCCACGGCAAGGCGATATTGTAAACCGACTTTATAATCGTCCACACCATGACCTGGTGCAGTATGTACCGCACCTGTACCACTATCTGCGGTGACGTGTTCACCTAAAATCACAGGCACTTGGCGTTCAGCGATCAAGGGATGTTGTAATAATAAACCTTCGAGTTTGTCCCCTGTAAAATTCGCCAAAATTTTTGGATTTTCCAGTTGATAACGCTCACATGCCGAAGCGACCAATTCTTTCGCTAAAATTAAATTATGTGTTCCACGATCTGATTGCAATTCAACCAATTGATATTCAATTTCAGCATGTAAAGCGATTGCTTGGTTGGCAGGCAAGGTCCATGGTGTGGTCGTCCAGATCACAATATCGGTTGCTGTGCTGACAGATACACCGAGCTTCGCTGACAAATCCGCAAGATCAACGACACCAAATCCAACATCAATGGCATCAGACTTTTTATCTTCATATTCTACTTCGGCTTCAGCCAGCGCAGAACCACAGTCCAAGCACCAATTGACTGGTTTTAGACCCGATTGGATGTGACCATTTTTCTGAATTGCTGCAAGTGAACGAACAATATCCGCTTCTTGCTTAAAGTTCATGGTCAGATATGGATTGTCCCGGCAGACCATGACAGTCCCAACCCGGTACATACGGCGCATCCATGCCGTCCATGACACGGCTTTTTACGATAATATCTTTTAACACTTTATTCACCGCATGACCAAGGTGAATACTGCCGTTGGCGTATGGAGGACCATCATGCAGAATGTATTTTTTCTTGCCCATTCGAGATGCACGAATCTGCTGATAAATGTCGTCGGCGTACCAGTCGTCTAACCATTTTGCTTCACGTACCGCCAAGTTGGCTTTCATGGCAAAATCAGTCTGTGGCAAGTTGAGTGTGGCTTTATAATCCACGACATTTTCAGAAGGTTGCTTATCGCTCATGCATCTGTCTTCCAGTTGGGTTGTCAAATCAGTATCACTGATCGTTAAAGATAAAATAAGATCAATGGTGTCAGCGGTTTAAAAAATCAATCGAGTCGTTGTCGTCTCGAAATTTTTTCAATTGCATCACATCATCATCAATACCATCTTGCAAGGCCTGCAACGATGAATAATTTTTTTCGCCGTGTAAATAGTGCAGAAAGGTCACTCGCACCAGCAAACCGTACAGATTAGCAGAAAGTTCAGGGAAATGAACCTCCAATCGCCACTCAGGCGTATCTTGCTCGATCGCAGGACGTGTACCGACATGACCTGCACCATACAGGCTTTCATGTAAATAACCTTTAATACCAATTTGATCTGTATTTTGCGTTGCTAAAACTTGTGAAAACGGTTTTTCCAAGCTCTGTACATCGACTGCATAAATGCCACTTAGACATGGTTTATGACGATGCAAAGCGACATTAATGGTGGGGAAATTGATGGTGCGACCAATCTGATCGCCATACACCACACGCCCAGTAATGCTGTACGGACGACCCAGAAGCTGTGCAGCAAGGGCAAAATCACCTTGTTGCAATACTTCACGAATGCGAGTTGAGCTGACACGATCAGCGTCGTGGTTGACGGTATGTAAATTGGTCACGTCAAAGCCTTGCTGACGGAGAAAATCACTGTCGCCACTACGATTTTTACCAAAATGGAAATCATCGCCGAGCACGAGGCTTTTGGCATTGAGTTGAAGTTTTAATAATTTTGCAAACTCAAGTGCACTCATACCACGAAAGGCATCATCAAATTTGGCAACGGCAACATAGTCCACCCCAAGCTCAGCCAGTAATTCGACTTTCTCACGTAATGATGAAATACGAGGTGGTGCATCGCTACCTTGAAAAAATTCTAAAGGTTGCGGTTCAAAGATCATCACCAAGCTGTGTAATTGTTGTGCTTCGGCGACTTTTTTTAGCTCAGCAATCATCGCCTGATGCCCAAGGTGGACACCGTCAAAGTTGCCAATGGTGACAACGGTCGGAGGTAACTGATGATGAGGAGTCAGCGCATGCAAACGAAGCAGCTTCATAGCCAAAGTGAAATCTGAACAATTTAAAGGCGACTATTGTGCCATAAATTGATTGAAAATGTTATGTATCAAAACACACAACAAAATAGATTATTTTTCGAGGCGATAATAAGAGTATTCAACGTTTTTATCTCGATATACATCGTAGCTACGTTGTTTAAAGTCGGACACCCAACTGTTGCCACTATAACCTGCGATATGACCGTATTTATGTTTTTGCGTACGGTGGATAATATAGATATCACCATCTTGTGGATTGTCAAAAGACGGTTTGATTTGACGATAGCCGATCGTCTTCAATGTATCGCCCCAGTCTGCGGCTGCTACAGGATGCGACTGAAATTTTGCGCCAGCAGATTGAAATGCAAGACGAATGCTACGTGCGCATCGACTGGTACTGGTCTGACGCGTGATGCTTTTTAATTTATTGGTAAAAGAATCTAAATTGAAAAATTTCGCACTCAAACCACGCGCACCATCAAAAGGTCCCAAATGCTTCTGTGAAGACTCGGCGATCACTTGGACTTGAGGTTGGGTATTGAAATTTGCAGGATCCGTTGCAACATTATCGTAAATCATACTGACATCATAAAACAGAAGGCGGCGTATAAATAACACACATTTTTAAGAAATGGGAGTAATGTAATAATTTGAAATATTATTACATTACGCACTTGGCATAAAAATTTGCAAAGTGTGATTTTCTTCAAAATATTTCTTCAAATATTCATCGCTATATAGCGGTTTTGTTTATATCTAATGAATATATGTTTTAAATATGTGTGATTGAACCTAATACACGAAAGCCATTTGCGCCTGTGACCGCAGGCAGATTTCCAGCCTGACCTTCACAAAAGCGCATTGCAAGCCAAGCAAAAGCGGTTGCTTCCACCCAAGTCGGTGCTAGTCCCAGTGCTTCGGTGGTTTGCACAGACCAATTGTGCTTGCGCAATCGCCAGCGCAGCTGTTCGAGCAATGTACCGTTGAACGCACCGCCACCACAGACATAGATTTCACCTGTCGGCATACTGTCTTTACTACGATAAATCGCTTTTTTAATCGCTCGGGTGGTGAGTTTCATTAAGGTAGCTTGCACATTTTCAGGCTGATCTTCGAGTTCGTCATAGTCAAGATCGTTGCGCCAATCGGCGAGTTGATCATCGAGCCAGTCGATATTGAAATCTTCTCGCCCTGTGCTTTTTGGCGGTTCTTTGGAAAAATAATCGTGCGCTTGCAGACGGTCGAGCAGGGAGCGAATCGGATGACCGTATGCCGCCCAATTACCATTTTCATCATAAGGCTGACCTGTGTAGCGGTCGCACCACGCATCCATGAGAATATTGGCAGGCCCAGTATCGAAACCGAAAATTTGCTCGGGCTGACCCGCAGGCAACATGGTGACATTGGCAATAACGCCCAAGTTTAAAATCACCCGATGGATACTGTCGTGCTGAAATAACACTTGATGAAACGCAGGAACCAGTGGCGCACCTTGACCATTTGCTGCCAAATCACGACTGCGAAAATCGTAAACCACAGGAAGATTGGTGAGTTCGGTAATGATGTGCGCATCACCAATTTGTAAGCTAAAACCACTTTCTGGACGATGGCGAATGGTCTGACCATGTGAGCCGATGGCTCGGATTTGACTACGATCCAGTTGGTTGTCTTCGATCAGCTGATTGACACCGTTGCCAATCATTTTACCCAGTGACACGTGCGCAACCGCCATGCGGTCAATTTCATTATCATCAGGTAGTGACAATGCCATGAGCTGATCACGCAAATCTTCTTCGAATTTTAAAGTCAAAGTGGCGTGGATTTTCAACGGATCAAAAGATGCAGCAACGAGGTCTAAGCCGTCCATGCTCGTCCCTGTCATCACACCAATATATATTGCACTCATGCCGATCTTTGCCTGCATTTTTCTGAAAAAATGTTAGTATATCGCACAATTTGAAAGTTAGAACGATTAGGTTTTGCTGATGAGCACTTTTCTACCTGCTGAAGAGCAGTTGGCGTTAATCCAACGTGGCACACATGAGATCATTTCCCAAGATGATTTATTGAAAAAATTGAAACAAAATCGACCGCTACGCATCAAAGCAGGTTTTGATCCAACTGCGCCTGATTTGCATCTCGGTCATACCGTGCTCATTAATAAACTGAAAGTATTCCAAGATCTTGGGCATGAAGTGCTATTTTTGATCGGCGACTATACCGCCATGATCGGCGATCCAACTGGGAAAAGTGCGACACGTCCGCCATTGACTCGTGAGCAAGTCGAAGCCAATGCCAAAACTTATCAAGAACAAGTGTTTAAAATCCTTGATCCTGCCAAAACCAAAGTGGTATTTAACTCAGAATGGTTTTCAAAACGCTCTGCTGCGGATTTGATTCAATTGGCAAGTCAGCAAACTGTTGCTCGTATGCTAGAGCGTGATGACTTTTCAAAACGCTATCAAAGCGAGCAACCGATTGCCATTCATGAATTTTTGTATCCATTGGTACAAGGCTATGATTCGATCGCAATGGAAGCGGATGTCGAACTTGGCGGGACAGATCAAACCTTTAACTTGTTGATGGGACGTACCTTACAAGGGCGTTATGGACAAGAATCGCAAGTCTGCATTACCGTGCCGATCTTAGAAGGTTTGGACGGTGTCAAGAAAATGTCCAAATCGCTTGGCAACTATATTGGTGTATTTGATGCACCGGGTGCGATGTATCAAAAAATCTTGTCGATGCCTGACAGCTTGATTGAGCGTTATTTTGAATTACTCAGCTTTAAATCAATGGATGAAATCGAAACCTTGCTCAAAGAGATGGCAGACGGACGTAATCCACAAGAGATCAAACGCATTTTGGCATTAGAAATTGTGGAACGTTTCCATGACCAAGAAGCGGCTGAAAATGCGCATAAAAGCGCAGGGAACCGTATTGTCGATGGTGAAGTACCTGAAGATACCCCTGAAGTGGATATTTCACTGTCTGAAAATGGTGGAGAAATCTTTATTGGCTCGATCGTGCGTCTTGCAGGATTGACGAAGAATGCAGCTCAAGCCAAAGATGCAGTCGCTCGTGGCGCAGTCAAAGTAGACAATGAAGTGGTTAATGCTTCGTTTTCAATCAATGCTCCAAAAACTGTGGTGATCCAAGCAGGGAAAAAAGCCATCGCTCGAGTTAAGTTTATCGACTAAATCAAAGTCAATATTTAATTAGACTAAATAAGCGTCACCATCACGGTGGCGTTTTTTATGCTTAGTGAATATATAAAGAAAAACATAAAAAATCATAAACTGTTGAAAGCCTGATCAAAAGTGAATTCCAACTAAAAAAGGTTTAGTTTATATATAGGATAACTGTAACTAAATTAAAAATTTGTTGTAAAAACAAGTAGTACTATTATCATAAAAAAATAAATGCATCACATATTGTGTGGAGATTGTGAAAATGAATAAAATATATCGTGTAATTTGGAATGCTTCACAGGGCGTGTGGGTCGCAGTCTCTGAAATTGCAAAAGCCAAAGGCAAAACAAAATCGATCAAAAAAGCGACCGCTATCGGTGTATTAACAATAGTCACTTCGACGGGTGCAATAGCAGCTCAAACGATTGATGATGATTTGATTGTTAATGGAGACATTACTGTTTCTGGCACGGTGGATGGTGTCGATGTTTCTGATTTGGCGACCACTGTTGCAGATAAAGCAGATCAAACCGCTTTAGACGGTTTAGCTACGACTGTGAACTCGAAAGCAGATCAAACCGCTTTAGACAGTCTAACCACGACTGTAAATACCAAAGCAGATCAGACCGATTTAGATACATTATCAAACCAAGTGAATGACGCAACCACTGGTTTAGATACTAAAGCTTCGCAAACAGACTTGGATGACTTATCTGATGTGGTTGATACCAAAGCAGATCAAACAGATTTAGATAGTTTAACAACAACAGTAAACAGCAAAGCGAATCAAACTGATCTAGACACATTATCCAGTCAAGTCAATGACGCAACCACTGGTTTAGATACCAAAGCCTCGCAAACAGACTTGGACGACTTGTCTGATGTGGTTGATACCAAAGCAGATCAAACCGATTTAGACAGTCTAACCACGACTGTAAATACCAAAGCAGATCAGACGGACTTAGACACATTATCAAACCAAGTGAATGACACAACCACTGGTTTAGATACTAAAGCTTCACAAACAGACTTGGATGACTTATCTGATGTTGTTGATACCAAAGCAGATCAAACCGATTTAGATAGTCTAACAACAACAGTAAACAGCAAAGCGGATCAAACTGATCTAGACACATTATCCAATCAAGTCAATGATCCCACTACTGGCTTAGCGACCAAGGCGAGCCTCGCTCAAGTCGCAGCAGCCAAAACCGAAGTGGTAGCAGGCGATAATATTGCAGTAACCACGAGCACAGGCTCCGATGGACAGACGGTTTATAACGTCGCAACAACGGATGATGTCAACTTTAACCAAGTGACAATTGGTGATACAGCTGGGGACAATACCGTATTGACCAGCACATCAGCTGGTTTAGATGTAGGTACTGACAAAATCACCAATCTTAGCAATGGGGATGTATCAGACGGCTCATCTGATGCGATCACTGGTGATCAGCTATACGACCTGAGAACAGAGTTGTTTGGTGATAGTGCCACGCCTGCGAGTGGCATTAAATATTTTAGAGCGAATTCGACATTAGATGATGCTGCGGCGATAGGTACCGATTCGGTAGCGATAGGTCCTGAGGCACAGGCACAAGGCACATCCAGTATTGCGATGGGGCAAGCGGCAACCGCATTGGATAGTAGCGGTATTGCGATCGGTGCCGAAAGTCAAGCATTAGGCGGTAATAGCACAGCGATTGGTTCGGCAGCGACGAGTCGAACCATTAGTGTTGAGTATGAGTCTGCAACTTCGACCACTGTAATCGCAATCAATGGCATTCCAGTGGAGGCAACCAGTAGTACAGCAGGTAGTCAGGATATTAACAATCTGACGATTACATCGATCAATGGTGTCGATGTAAGTACCAATGCACCACTTTACACTCAATTTCTAAGTGCACTGCAAAGTGGTGCAAGTGTCGCACTTGGTGAGAATAGCTTTGCAGCAGGCACGTCTACGCTTGCAGTGGGTGACTCAAGTGTTGCGCTAGGTGATAGTGCGGTTGCAGGTGCGAATAACTCCACGGCAATCGGTCATGCTGCCAGCTCGTCAGGTAGTGCATCTGCTGCACTCGGTAACAGTGCCAGTGCCACAGGCAGTGCCTCGACATCGTTGGGGAGTAGCTCTACAGCCAGTGGCTCTGACAGTGTCGCAGTGGGTAGTGGTGCACAAGCCTTAACACAAAGCTCTGTATCTATTGGTGATGGCGCTGGTGTTGGCACTGTGGGTACAAAAATTGGTTCTGGCGCAACCACAGATCGTATTGAGCATATCGCTATCGGTGCTAACTCAGGTCAAAATGTGGTGGGTAACCAAAATATTGCCTTAGGTAGCGGGGCGGGTTCAAACTTATCTGTTGGTGATACCACCAGTTCAGATCAAAACATTGCCATTGGTGTCAATGCAGGGAGTGGGCATAATGGTGATAGCAATATCTCTATTGGTGAAAATGCCAACAGAAATGTGAGCAATAAAAACTTAAGTAAATCTGTAGCGATTGGCTCACAGGCACAATCGGGTAATCAGGCTGTCGTCCTTGGTGCGGATGCTGAAGCGAAGCGTAATAATGCACTAGCAGCAGGCTATAGTGCAGAAGTCACAGGTGCTTCTGGTACAGCACTAGGTGCCAATACCACAGCTGGGGCAAGTAATGTTGCGCTTGGTGCAAATAGCATTGCATCAACCAATTCAACAACAGCATCATATTTGGTGACAGACACTGTACCGACAGCTGGCTTTAATGTAGTGTCTGTTGGTGGTGGATCAGGGAGTAATGTGGTCACTCGTCGCATCACCAATGTAGCAGCAGGTGGTGATGCGACCGATGCGGTCAATGTATCGCAACTAAGACAGTTAAACGAAGATGTCGCTGAGAAACTATTTGGCACATCCGTGACCAATGTGTCCAGCGGGGTGATCACTGATGGTTCAGGCAATAACTATACCAGCTTCTTGGATGCGATTCAAAATTTAACTGCAGGTACAGGCACGCCTGCTTCTAGCGATGCGGTTTTGTATAATGTTGGGGATACTACAAAAGTACAACTCACAGGTGCGGGTGGTACAACGATTAGCAATGTCAAAACTGATGAAACAGATGGTACTTCAGCTGCCAATGTGGATTATGTCAATAATGCAGTAAAAGATGCTTCAGTCAAGTATGTATCGATTAACAGCACTGAAAGCGAAAACGAAAACAGTCAAGAAGCACATGCTATTGACTCAATGGCGATTGGTTCTGATGTTGCAACAACAAGCGCTGCGACTGATAGTGTGGCAATCGGATTTGCGGGTGTAACTGCAGAAAATACCAATACTGTTGCGATTGGTAGCAACACAACTAGTGCCAAAGGTGCATCTTCGATAGCGATAGGTGATGATGCAGAAGCTTCAAATATCAATAATATTGCAATGGGTACAGATGCAATCGCTGCAGGTATTGATAGTATTGCGATCGGACATAACACTCAGGTTGATAAAACAGGTGGGCAGTCTGATTATGCAGTGGTGATCGGAAGTAGTGCAGAATCACAAAATGCTGACAATGCTACAGCGATCGGTCATACAGCCGTTGTGCAAGGTGACCAAGGCATCGCTATTGGTAATATCTCTAAAGCAGTCGGTCGAAACAGTATTGCGATGGGGGATAATGCACTTGCGACAGGTGAAGATGCTGTGGCAATTGGTGAAAAAAGTAATGCCGTTGGGCGAGAGTCTGTGGCAGTGGGTGATAGTAATAATACCTATGCTACAGAGAGTATTGCGGTCGGTAAGGGTAACAATGTCGGATTATCCACTGTATTGTCCGGCCAATCACAAACATCGCTCTCCGGTGTTCTCGGTAATGGAAACAATGTCAGAGCGAGTAATAGCTTTGCAATTGGTAATGCGAATGACGTAGTCAACGCATCATCCGACACTTTTATTTTAGGCAGTAATGTCACCAATACCACCAATGATTCCGTGTTCTTAGGCAATGAATCAGGTTTTGTAGCGAGCAATACGACGACTCGAGGCAAAGCAACCTATAACACCGAAACAGTGGATGGTATCGCCTATAACTATGCAGGTGGTACGGCGACAGGAGTCGTGTCTGTTGGCAATGCGTCAGAGAAACGTCGTATCCAAAATGTCGCTGCGGGTCTCGTCAGTGCGAGCAGTACCGATGCCATCAATGGTAGTCAGCTCTATAGCACTAATGTTGCCTTAAGTAATTTACAAAAGTCTACGGCGACAAATTTGGGTGGAGGTGCTACAGTCAATAGTGATGGTTCAGTGAATGCACCAACGTATACTGTCATTACCAATCCAAGTAGCAATACAAGCACTACCTATAATAATGTTGGTGATGCGCTAACAGGATTGAGTACCGCAGTAAATCGACCAATTACATTTACTGGCGATAGCGGTTCTACGCAAAGAAAATTGGGTAGTACCTTAATCATTAAAGGTGGTAAAACTACTGGACTCACTGAAAATAATATTGGTGTGATTACTACTGACTCTACCATGACGGTGAAGTTAGCAGAAGATATTGATTTGGGTGCCAATGGTAGCGTCAAAATGGGTGATACATCCATTGATACGGACGGATTGGTGATCGCAAATACAGACCCAACAAAAGTGGTCAGTATTAAAGATACAGGGATTAGTGCGGGTAGTAATAAAATCACCAATGTAGCAGCTGGAGATGTAACAAGCACATCGACTGATGCGGTGAATGGCAGTCAGCTTTATGCGACCAATCAGAATGTCACCAATGCTCAAAATACAGCAAATACTGCATTAAGCACTGCCAATAAAGGCTTGAATTTTGCCCTGAACAATGTCAATCCTGACAATCTTGCGCTGGGTGATACGGTTAGCTTTAATAATGGCACCAACACTACAGCAACTTATGATGGTACCACCAATACTTATCAATATAATCTAAATGACAGGATTACACTCACCAATGCTGGTGGTATTAGCATTCTTAATACTGCTGGGACAGGAAGCGCCGTTGCGATAGATCAAAGTGGTGTTCAAGCAGGTAATGTTAAACTCAATACCTCTACAGGTAAGATTACGGGTCTGACCGCAGGTACAGTGAGTGGCACAAGTACAGAAGGCATTAACGGAACTCAGCTCTTCAACAATGCCAGCTCTGTATCGACTGCACTAGGTGGTGGTTCAAATGTGAGTTCAACTGGAACAGTTATTGCACCAATTGTCATTATTGCTAAGTCAATTTCGAACCACTCAATTCTGTTACTAG
>LULP01000110.1_pt1 | contig 27135 bp, 41 predicted proteins | sample 728111 | NCBI WGS metagenome assembly LULP01 (sample SAMN03860286, study PRJNA289734) | marine metagenome | biome: seawater column; feature: ocean; material: water; isolation source: Red Sea water column Station 149 - depth 25m | place: Saudi Arabia: Red Sea | collected 2011-10-15 | depth 25 m
TTACAACAATTTCAAAACTTTATTTGGAGAAACAAGGAACAAGCTAAAGGAGCAGGCAAATGGCTAGACGATGGCGAAACGTGATGACAGTGAAGCTGTTTTCCAACACAGAAAATAGTTCTGCTACACATAAAAACTCTAACTTTAGGCCGCACATTGGCAAGCCAGCAAAACCTGGCACCGTTACATTTTCTCCAGACAAGAAATATGATGTGCAACTTTTTGAGAATGACGATGGTTCAAGAGCAGTGCGTTTCCAAGAGATCATAGAGTACCAAGCAGATGACAACATTGCCGACGATATTTCACAACCAGCATTGAAACCTGTGGGGCAAGTTGTGCAGATGAAGCACGCAGACAAGGGAGACATTGACGATGACATCCCGTTCTAATCGCCTTCTAAGCCCCAGAGAGGTGGCTTTAGAGATTTTTGGTAGTGCTACCCGCCCAAAGGTGCAAAGGGTGCGTATGCTTATCCAAAGGGGCGATATAGAGGCAAAGAAGCTGGGTGGTATGTATTATGTACCCAAAACAGAGATAGACAGGCTGCTCAGTGCCGAAAAAAACTAAAACAAAAAGACGATACTCGCCTTCTGGTCAGACAGTCACATGTGATCTTTGCGGAGAAACACATGGGCTGATGACTGGTACGTGGGTAATAAACGGAGAGGGAGATCTTTTGTGCTATGGCTACGGAAAAAATTGTTTCGCTACAAGAGTCGCGCAGTCTGAAAGATGCGCGGATAGTAGCACCTGATTACTATGCTGCTTTGATATTGATTGGCTGGGGTCCGTACAGAATACTAGAAGAGCATGGGTTCAAACCGCACAAAGCAAAACACATTATCCCACTCCATGGTGAGATAAGTGGTGGCTATCTTACAGAACCATACGTTATAGAATGTTTGGCTCAGTATTTGGCGGCTGGCGGTGAGCCAGTTACATGCGCCTCTTAGGCTTCTTTCCTGCCTTTTTCATAGCAATAGCTGTCGCTGCTTGCTTCTTCATCTTGGCAGACTTCTTCTTCATTCCCATGCCGCCTTTGGCTTTTCCGTAATGTCCAGGCATTATGCTTTTCCTTTCTTAGCTTTGTTTCGTTTGGAGATTGCTGCCGCCTTCTTCCTTGCGTCAGCCTTGCTGCTTGCACCCCATGCGCGGAGTGACAGTAGTAAGCGCGTTGGTTTGCCATCTTTGAACTCTGGTCCCCTCATGTTGCCCATGCGTGCTAGGAAACTAGCCCTGCGTGGATTGTCACCAGACTTTATCGGGCGTTTCAAGTTTGCGCCCGTGGTTCTCTTGAAAAAGTCTCTGCCCTTTTGGTTCAAGCCACCTTTTGGGTTTTGAAATCTTTTAGCTACCATCAATCAAACCGTGTCTGTATCCGTTCTCTCTGTCGTAAGTAAGAACCTCTTTGCGTGGATCAGGAGCATAGCTGCAATGAATCCAGCCCGTGTTGCCGCCAGTATAACATTCAAGTATAAGTTGATCGAACTCTAAGTTGTCTGCAATCCATTTGGCAACAACCATGTTTGACACACCAGCCACCTCAAAGTCAGCAGCCTCACCTTTGGTATGCTGCGACTTCATTGAGCTACCAATCGCCACACATAACTCTGGGCTACGGTATCCAGATGTGACTGTAACAGGGCCAAACTCATCACGCACTGGCTGTAAAATCTTGTCACACAGATCAATGATGTTGTCTATATTGTCTTGATCTGGCTCGTTAGGGATGCCCTTACGCTCTGCTGTTTGGCTTTTAGTAAGCTCACGCAGTGTAAAGTTTTGTGACAGTCTCATGCACGCGCTTTCTTTTTACGCTTGCCCTTGCGTAGTTTTGCAAAGTCAGCAGCAGTAATCTTGTCTCGTGGTGCGGCTACCCTTGCAAGTTTCTTTTGCTTTGGAGAGTATTTTGTACCTGGCATCACCTTCTCCTTTTGCCGTTCTTCTTCAACAAACTTTCAAGCATTTTTGCTTGTCCTGCGTGTGCCTTGGATGCACCGCGTAGCTTCTTGGCAACCTTCTTGACCTTTGCCTTTGCAGTTTTTTTCATCATTTCTTTTTCGCCTTTTTCTTGCGCAGTAAATCTGCATCTGCCTTACGTGCGCCACCCTTGCCAGTGGCAAAGCTGCGTACCCTGCCAGCGGCCCACTGATGCGCAGAAACCTTGGGCCTAGAGCCTTGTGAATAATATGCGCCCAATCCTCTGGAGTACACCTTACTGAGAGTTGATTTAGATATGCCAGAAGACTTGGAATATTTGTCAATGACGGCTGCCTTGCTCATCCGCGACTCCTCTCCCTGCTGATTCTGTCCATCATAGCTTTGGTGAGTTTGCCTTGTTTGTAAAGACGCCGCGTGCGCTTAATCTCTTCTTCACGCTTTTTGGGGTTCTTGGCACCGCGCACATACTTCTTTGGTACACCGCCCTTGGTCTTTGGCACCTTTGGAAACTTTCTAGCCATTACTTCTTGCCTCCAAAAAACTTGGTCGCTGCCCTTGTGCCAAAGCTAGCACTTACAATGATACCCAAAGTATATTTGTAATAGTCAGGCATAGCGTTCAAAGCGGTAAACCCTTCAGCTACAATGTTGCGCCCCCACTCTCCACAAAAGGCTAGCACAAGAGGCACCGAGAACAAAATCGTAAGCCACTCGTCTTTCCAGCTATGCTTGCTGGCGTCAGCCATAGTCAGATCCCAGTCGATCTCACCCGTGGCCTTTTTTTCCATAATAGTCGCTTCAGCCTTTGCCTTTGCAACTTTTGATGCAGCTTCCGCTTTCTTTGTTTCAACCTTGCCTTCAAGCCAAGTGCCTGCCAGTGAAGATATTGGACCAAGTAAAGCCTGTAACATTAGTGCTTCTCCGAGTTTAACCAGACTGCCAGACTGCCTGTCATTGCACCAGTCACGACACTTATGAGACTAGCTTGTTGTGTAGTAAGATCAGGCTGTGACAATGCCCATTCGATGCACCGGATGTAAACACCTGTCATTACCAGTATACAGAAACGTGGCAGTATCTTTAGCTCAAGCATCTTTCTTGCAACATCTTCTACTGTCATTTCTGGCTCTCCCTAATCGCTTTCAAGGTTTCACGCATTGATGGTGGGCGCGGCGCATCCCTCACAAAATCACACAAAAATTCACGCGGAAACCACTCATCTAGGCGAAAGTTGATGGTTTCTTGAACATTGTACGCACCACGGTACACACACCACCTTTGATCTTCAATTTTTTCACAACCTACCAAACGACAAACAACATGCTCTGGCTCTGCCCTGGCGGTGTGCGCCTTCAATAACATTACAAATGCAACCAATACAGCGCAGCCAATCAAACCCATAACAATCCAAGCAATAATCTCCACAAACCTACGTCTGCGTTGCCTTTGAATATACAAAGTTTCCTGACGCTGTTTCCTGATCTTGCCCTCCATGGCAACAAGCTCATCCCACTTTGACTTGCCGTACATCATGCCTATGAGGTTCTTGAGGTCTGTTCTTTCCTGTTGCGCTTTCTGCTTTGCAGCAAAGGCTTCCATAGCCTCTTGCTCAACAGACTTGCCAGCAAACAGTTTCTTAAATATTGGCGGGTTCTTGGCCTCTTTTTCTAGCATGTCCAGGTCGCTGAGTGCGCCCATCCATCTGCCAAGATCAGATGCCATGCTCTCTATATCACGCCCTATCTGCACACCTTTTTTCACAGCATTGAAAGCAGCGGTGGCAGTAGCCATGACGGTAACGGGGTCCATCAATACACCTTCATATCCTTACTAACTGCTTCTGGTACACAGTACGCTGTAATCTTATGACCTTGCGCATGCAGCTTCTTAGCAAAGTACACACACTCATTTATATCGCGGAACCGCATTGTCTCTGGCATCCGTTTTGTGTCAACAAAGACATACAAAGCAAAGGCAACAATCGTTTCCACATTAATTACTAAGCCTTTCTAGCCTATCCTCAAGACGCTGTAGACTGTCAGTTATTCTTTGCAAATCATTACGCAACTCACCGCGTGACACAAAGTCCTCGCGTGTTCTGTTGATAAGTATATCCAGACGCTTTACCTCTCGCGCTTGTGAACCAAGAAACCAGCCGCCAGCCATTACCAGAACGCCAATCAAACCATCTATTATATGAACTAAATCCATCAGCCTGCTTCTAGCGCTGCAAGGCGTGTCTCAATGTCTGCCAGTCGTTGCTCTGTCGCTGCGCCGATGAAAGCCAGCAATTCTGGGTAGCGAACACCTAGCCTTGTACGCTTGGTTGCGCCCTCTGGTGCTTCATCTTCCGTATGATATGTGTCTATGCGAGTATAAGCGTCTCTGGCTTCTACACCCTCTTTAACAAGCCGCCGTTCTGTGCGTTCTTCTGTTGCTTGTGCATACACACCTCCGTCTCCATCACGCTGTGCTTCAACCGCTGGTATAACGACATCCTCATAAACAGCATCTACGCCCTCGACCGCCTCGACTTCTGTGCTTGTCTCCCACCAAGTGTCAGAACACCAAAAGGCGTACTTTGTTGCATCTAACCCAGCGGCAGACATGGCAGCTTGCACCTCCTGTGCAATCACGCCTGTGTGAGTACGGGCTGCATCCCCTTTAGCTGTTACAGAATCTTTAAATTTGAATGTTTTGAATAGCTTGCTAATGGCTTTTGCTGCCGTTATTTCTGAATCTGATAGGCTTGTTATATTTTGCTTTTCGTTTTCGTCGGATGTTTGGATTGTGCTATTTGTAGCGTGGATATCATCAAACCGTGAACTGCTTGAACCTAAGTCAATTACGTTGTCACGATCTGTCCCAGTCCCATCGCACGGTGCGATAAAGTTTGTATCGAACCTTAATCCTGTAGAATTGGCTACGTTCGTGGATATGTAGCCTCTGCCAGTAAACTTAGATCCGAGCAGAAGCTGCGCGTCATTGTCTTGCCGGATTTCGATTGTCGGGCCTTCACTTGTTCTTCTGTTAACGTATAACGCTTGTGCGCCATCTCTGGTAAATGCAGCCATCCCGTCTTGTTGTATTTCCCATCCGGCCCTGTGTGGAATTGATAATTATTGCTACTATCTATTTTCAGCAACGCACGAGTAGAGCCGTTATCTCTGAAACGCACTTTAGGTTCTGCGCCAGTGTCATCAATAGCAACCTCCGCAGATGACCCAAAAACATGTAAAAGAACATTCGGTGCCGAGGTGCCTATGCCTACCGCATCTGCACTAGAATCAACGAAGAGCATGTGTGTTCTGCTATCAGACTCCACACGAAAGTCTATCGTTCCAACGCTATCTTCGTTGAATACTGTTTCATTAGTATTAATTTTCATGCGGTTGTTTCTAGTGCCAGCCGTAAAAGTGCTAAATGTCATGTGGGCAGATTCTGACCCATCTGTTACATCAGTAGCCCCGACAAAAATATCGCCATACTGCGTGGATTGACCAGCATCGTTGTCTATTTTGAAATTAATTTGACCACAGTTGTCACCATCAGCGGGACTGGAACTGTCTCTTACCAAATTAAGTTTTGGCCCAAGACTACCTCAACATTACCGTCAATATCAACAGCATCTAGGTTGGTGGTGCCGTCAACATCAATGTCTCCGCTAATATCTAGTGAGCCGAATGAGCCAACGCCTGTCGTGGTGATATTGCTAGAGCCGTTGTCAATCGCGCCAAAGCCGCTTGTAATGCTGCCGCTGTTGAGTGCGCCTGTTGTGACAATGTTAGAGTCTCCAGCCGCTGGTGCCGCTGCAATGTCAGACAATACCTCTGATGCAGAACGACCCTCAATGGCTGTGCCATCCACGCGCAGGAAGTCATTGTCAGCAACGCCGCTGGTAAATTTTGGCACATTGTTGTTTGAGATGCCTGTGTCCAGTGTGGCAGTCGCTGTGATAGCCGTGCCGTTCAGCGTAATGGCGTCAGCTTCAAGCGTGCCGTCAAAGTCACCATCTACTGCATCTATATTACCTTTGAATACTGTCGCCGTAACTGTCCCTGTGCTTGGGTTGTAAGTTAGGTTGCCATCCATTTCCAGGCCAACATTGCCTGTGCTTGAGGTGGCATCTTCTACAAAAGTAATAAGGTTTTCTTCGTTTGTGCTCTCGTTATCTGTAACCAAAACGTGAGCAGAGTTGGTAGCGTCAGTAACAGTTACACCCGCAATAACAGTATTGAGTGCTGTTCCATTAACAGTGATTGCATCAGCCTCAAGCGTGCCATCAATGTCAGCGTCACCGCTTACGTCCAGAGACCCGGCGTCTAACTCGCCAGTGAGTGTGATGTTGCGAAAGCTGGCAGCATCTTTGTTGCTATCCACTACTACAGCCTTAGATGCCGCTACTGTGCCTGCTGTGACGCCATCAATAGCCTCTAACTCAGCCTCGTTGATAACGGCACCAGAACCAAGCGTAAGCTCCCCCGACAATGTTATGTTGCGAAAACCTGTAATGTCTTTGTTGCTGTCAACAATTACGCCACGACTAGCAGTCACCGTACCTGCCACAACACCAGCAGTAGCACTCTCAATCAACAAGGTGTACTTTGCGCTGTTTGCGTTACTTGTAAGAGGCTCAGATCCAGAGGATGTATGTGCCTCGTTAACTATGAAGATATTGCCTGTTGATGTGTCTCTTATAATGTCTCTAGCTGAATAGCTGGTAGACGCCGCAAAGTCTCCCCTAAAGGTGCCAAGCTCTTGTGTAACAGTAAGCTCTCCACTGCCATCAAAGCCAAGAACCTTGTTAGCACGATCTGTTGCGCCAACTGTAAACTCAGTAGATGTCATGGTGTTTGTGCGAGATAGCTTGATGGAGCGGTCAAGCTCGTCTTGCTGGTCTTGTGCCATAAGCGTTAGCTTATCAAGCGCATCCTCATGTGAGGCGGCTGGGAACGGATCATTAGGAGTGTAGTCTGTGGCCTGTGTCTGTGCAGTCTGGCGTAGCAGCACCACTGTTTGCGCAGATGTTGGCGCACTGCCAAACACCACATTACCACCACTTGAATTACCAACACCCGTGACGCTGTAGTGCGTTGTTTTGGTCTGCACAGTCTCTGTGCCAGTCGCTGTAGTGCGCAGAATGACAGTGATATCATCATCGTCAAATATCTTGAAGGAGTAAGCAAAGGTGGTGGTAGAACCATTCCCTGTGTAGCTGTTCCTTTTGGTTGTGCTGCTAACTGTCATTTTTTACTCCTTATTTACTTAAAAGAAAACTCAATTTTGAAGTGATTTGGTTAATTCAAGTCCAGATTTTGCTATTTCAATCATAGTCAAATACAACTGGTCAATCATTTGCCTTTTTTCCTCTGGCTCTGCTGGACCTTGGTGTATAAGGCGAATCGTTTTGTTTATGTTTGCCAAGCTATCCCTGTAACCAAGCAACGGAACTAAGTTTAAATCTGTTTCAGACAAAACTTTATAAGCTTCGTTCAACCTGTTTTCGCCTTGCAATTTTTTAAATGTGTCTAAACGCCCAGAAACCCTCTCGTATTGCCTATAAAAATCCTCAATAAATTGAGAGCTTCCAGTTGGCTTGCGCACCAAAAATGCCTGTATTATTGGCAAATCCTCTAACGTCCTTGATGGCTTCGTTGGCTCAACAACGATTCCAGATTCAACTAACGCTTTATCTGCTGCCTGTATAGCGTATCTGCCAAGCGTTCCTGTCCATGAGCTTATCAAATGGTCTATCTTCTGTGGACTTGATGGCCCATAACCAAAAGTAATCTCATTAATTGTTTTCCCCAACGCTTTTGCTGTTGAACTTGTGTATTGATTATACTGAAACTCAGGCAACATGTTTTCCATACCGCGAGAAACTATTGGTCTATCAGTAAAAAAATTTCTGTTTGCTTTAAACTCTATAAAAGGCTTTGCAAAGTCAGGTATTGGCCCCATGCTTAGTGCTGCATCTTTGGCAAACTCTGTGAAAAATCTTGACAAATGACCTGGGTCTTTTGATTCAACAAAATCCATCATATATTCTGTGCCTGTACCAAACAAAAGTCCTAGCTCAAAAGGTTTTGGCACGCGCCACACATGGTAATTCTCAGGCTCGTTTATCGTGCCATCACCAGTTATAAAAATCCAAAACAAATCTTTTTGCCATCTTGGCAAACTTTGATATCGTGGATCATCATGGTTCTTGTACCAAAGCAGCATGCTTGGCAAGGTTATGTAAGCAAATATTTTTGCAGATGTGCCAAGTGGTCTTTTTTGAAAAGCCTCATATATCTTTGCATAGCCTTGAACTCTGGCATTAAAAAACGCTGAAACCATATTAAGGGCTTGCATTTGCGTTCCCATTTTTGAGAAGTCTATAGTGATGTCTCTACTCTCAAAACCAGCTTGTTCTATTATGTCTCTATCAGTTAATTTTTTACGTCTTTTGAGTTGGTTAAACGCAAGTTTGTATTGCCCTATTCGCCCGGAGCTTTCAAAAAACTCAGACGCTATCCTCAATGACTCAAGTGGGCTTGTAACAAGATTCCTAACTTTGCCTTTCGTTAGATAACGCTTCATGTCTTGCCGAAAGTAATTCCTATCAAAGCTTACAAGCATAGACTGTAACGCACCTGATTTTACCCAATCTTGGTACATTTTATCTTTGCGTATCATATGCCAGAAACCCATAGCATTATGATAAAATGGTATGAATCCACGATCACTCATTATTGCTGCGGATAGAGCATCTCTTTGAAGGTTTCGTATCATAAAGTCTGGAGCAAGCGTTGCACCAGCCCTCAACAGCCTTGATGGGGTTCCAAGAAACCTTAGAAACATATTTGACTGATAGCCATTCATATCGCGCAAAGCAGAGGCAATTTCTTCACCAACCTCCCAAATTTCACGCTTACCTTTTCTAAATATAGCAATCTCTGTATTGCTAACCACTTGTCCATTCCTACGGAAAACAGTCATACCATCCGCAAACTCTGGCTTAATAGGTCCATCAAAAGCAGCTTCAAGCTCTTTTGCTGTAATTTTAGTGCCTCTAACTTTTGCTGGGACTTTCTTAATATTAGGGAATGTTTCGGGCAGCTTTTCTACCATCTCAATAAAGCTAGTATAAGCTTTGTTTCTCTCTGCCAAGGCAATGTGGTGCAGTGCATTTAAATGCACGCTTTCGATTGGGTTGACTATCTTTTTCTGACTGCCCTTAAAGCGTTTAAATGGGTTGCGAACAGCAGAACTAAAATTACTGCCACTCATGCTCACTGCTTCATCAAGAACCCGATAAAAAGGAACGTAATCCTTGTTCGCCTCAAGGATAGAGTTTCTTACTTCACGACTAATAACACCGCTATCAACAACAAAGTCTACCGTTCTATTTTGGAACTCCACCATTTCTTTAAAAGTAGATTCATATTTTGCTCCTAACTCAACAACTGTTGCTCTAGCTGAATCAAGCGGAACTCCGGTTTCCTTTCCTTGCTCTGCTTTTTCCAACGCCCTTTTAGATACAGCGTAAGCAGTAAATTCCTTAAAATCTTTATCTGTTTTAATATTACGCAAAACCTCTAATAATCCTGGGCCATTTCTTTTCAAAGTTGCAAAATCTAATGTGCCGTATTGCAGGGTGTACATACCGCGCCCAATCATACCTGGCTGCAAACGCATCTGCGTGTAAGGCGTCATCCTACTTTCAAACGTACCGCCCTCACGTTCAAAGTTTCTTACAGCTTTTAGAATTGGGTGTAGTCTGTCGATATAATTTGTAACAAATTTTGCCTTTGTGTCAGACAGAGCTTCCCTTGGTTTCGGAACCTCAAACTCAACTCTTTCTACGACTTTATTAACTGCATCAGACGCGCTGACTTCAGTGGGTACGACATCCCTTCTTGCAAACTCAACTGCATCAACAGGCTCTAAACCGCTTTCACGCGCCTCATTATAACGCTCTGCATTTAATTCTGGGCGCACTGTGTTTCTAGCGTCCTCTGGACGAAATTCATAGTTTACATCTGGCTTTGCACTTTTTGGATTAGAGTCTTGTTTGAATGGCTGTATTACGTCAGTCGTAAGTGGCTCATTGCGAAACTTTTGAATGTTATCGCTTGCCAAATCCTCACGCATACGATCATTGAGGGATACTTCTTGCATCACTTCTGCCGTTGTTTTTGAGGTTTTTTTGACCCGATCTGTGACCATTTTTGTGGCTTTTGCGGCACCTTCAAGACCACCAAATGTACCAAGAACAAGTGCAGTGTTTATAAGCTCATCAGATGTAGGCAACTGCCCTTCCAAAAGGGAGCCAACACCTGTAAATGCTGCGTATTGAGTTGCATATTTTCCTGTCAAGCTTTTTGCGCCTATCCATCCAGGCGCAGCAACGCCTACTCCTAAAGTCAGGCCAGACTTCATGCCTTCTTTAAAACCATGTTCAATAAAAGACCCCCACCAGTCTTGCCAGCCTCTTGTTTCTCCATTCTGCAAAGCATCAATATACATTGATTTGATACTTTCATTTACAAACCCCGCAGCAAAACCACCTGCAAAAACATTTCCACCAGTGGCTGCGGAGCCAGCAACAGCGGATGGCAAGAAAACTGGTAAATCAGCAGTTATATTTGTAACGCTTTCCCACCACCGTTCTAAATGTCCAGTATCTTCTGGCTCAGGAGCTAAGGCTTTTGCAGAGTTAAAACCAATTTTTCCATCGCTATGATATTGTACAGCTAAATTTATTGTTGATTTTCCCAGCCCTCTATCCCAATACTCACCCCACTCTGCTTTCTCTCCAACAGACCACTCTTTTACCTCTTTTATAACATCTTGCCAGTATGACTGTATTTCTCTAGCGCCAGATATGGGTTTGCCAAACTCCTCTTCAGCGAATGTAAACGCTTGTCCCTCAGTCAAAAATGGCAAAGGTGCAACAGGCATATCTTCTTCTGTTGGAGACGGCTGGCTTTCATCATCTTCTTTTGCTTGAGGCTGTGCTGATGTTTTTGTTGTTATCTGTTCTTTTTCATTTGTTGGGAAAGTAGATGTCGTGGGCATGCCTAAAGACTGCATGATTTCTTGTTCAGAAAACCCAGCACCGCTTAAAACATTTACTTGCTCTTTTGCATAAGCATCAATCTCCTCTTGAGAGAATCCTGCGCCTTGCAAATCCAGTATTTCATTATAAAGACTCAATTTGCCCCCATAAGGTTATTGTAAATTGGTGGATTTGGGCCTGTTTTCCATTTTTGGTACTCTTCGCTATTTAAATAATCCTGCATGCTTTGATTAGGCAATTTTTGTGGTGGCTTTACTTCATCTAGCCCTGGCATTTCTTGATTTTGAGCTAAACTCTGCCTAATCTCTTGCATTAACTCTTGATCGCTTGGTGTAAACTTCTCGTCTGCTTGAATTAAAAAACTCGGAGATCGCGGATCTAATAAGTCTGTAGCAGATATCCCATCACCAAGCCCCTTTAAAAACCTTTTTCTCATTTGCTGCGTAAAGTCATAAAACCTTGCATCACTTTGTAGGTTAAGTTTTGCAAAAGCTGGATTTCCAATGATTTTGTCTTTATAAGCATTTAAAAAAGCTTGGAATCTATCCAACTCTTTAAGACGTTGTGAGCTAAAAGCTGATTCTGTTGCCCTTTGTGCAGTTGAAATATAATTCTCAAAATCACTTACATCATCATCACTAAGACTTTGCCCTGATCTTTCCAATAAACTTAAACCAGCCCCATTGTTTGCTGCTTTTGTTTCATCAGAGTCACTGGGAACAGTAAATTTTTGAGTTAAGGATGCTATTTGCCCTGTAAATACTTTGTCTCTTGTTTCTCGAAATATTCCGGGGGAACTATCAGTCAAAATCTCTCCCCTTGACCTTCTCCCAACTAAATCTTTTAGCTGTTCACGCAAAGTCTCTCCAGCGCTCCCAATGAAATCTAATTGATTCAAATCAGTTATGCTTAATTGACCATTTAATATTTTTTCTTTGTTTTCTGTGTAAATTTTTTCATTTGTATCACTTTCAATTCTATCATTTTTTCTTTGTGTAAAAGAAACTTGGTTTCTGGCTGACTGCAATCTATTTTGCCACAAGTCCTCAATTCTAAGCTTTTGCTCCTCTGTCAAGGTTTTCCACTCTGACTCAAGTTGCTTGTTGCCTTCAAAGTTGCCTTTTCTTGCATTTTCTAAAAGAGATTCAACAGTTTCTATAGTATCAAAATCAGCTTCCCCGATATTAGATATGGGAAGATACGAAACAAATCTTGCAACTTGTTCATCGTCAGTATCTGATAATTTTTTGTTTTTGGCTGCAATAAGTTTATTTAATACCCTTTCGCGCATAGCTTCTTCAGCGCCAGTCAAATCAATGCGCCCTGCCTCAAATGTAGTTCCATCCACTCCAGGCACTTCAAACATCAAGGTAATAACAGAGTCATTCTTTCTTACTGAATTAATTGCAGCATCAATCTCTTCAAACGCAATATCTTCTAAGGGAAGATTATTAATATCCCCTATAATACCGTCATTGATTTCTTTTTTTAGTGCAGTTCTTCTGGTACTTATTGAGGTTCGCAGAGAATTTTTAACTGAACTTGAAACCATAAGCCTATCGATTCCAGTTTCTATCTCATCCAGTCTTTCAAAAGTGGTCGCTGATGCTATAGCTTCATTCTTAGAGCTTGCCAGAACTCTTTGACCTATCTGATGGGCCGGTATTCTTGGATTGCCACCGTTGGCAACCAAACTGTTTGCAGATTCTATCAAGTCCATAGAGACTGCTGCGAGGTATTCACTGTCCTCACTTCCATTAAGTTCTGCTAAAGCACTATCAACTCTAGCGTCATGCGAGCGAGTGCTTTCGTTGGTGCCGTGATTAAAAGCATTTGTTTTGGCATTGATAAGCTTGGGCGCGAGGCCATTCAAAACTTTTCTTTCTACCAAAGATTTTTGCCTGTCAGTTAAAGGCAATGCGGCAATTCTTGACTTTGCTTTTGCCGTGATGCTTTCGTTAAATGCACTCGCAGCCGCGCCCGTTGTGGTAAACCTAGTTGATGAATTAAGTACGTAATCATCAGCAAGTCTTGCAAACTCAAGACTTAACTGATTTGCGGCCTTGTCTGTCTCTCTATTCTGTTCAGCTTTTTCAAATTCAAAATCTATTCTTGCCTTGCGAGAGTTATAATTAATTTGATTTTGCGCAAAATTTTGACCAGCCTGACCTATCGTCTCACCAAGAGAGGCTAACTGTCTTGCAGGGGAGGACAAAGCCTGTGCATCAATGCTTGTGCCAAGCTGACCCGTTGCTACGTCAACAGATGGCCCAAGACCTTTATTATAAAGGGGTATCTTTGGCATTATCTTGCTAAATCCCTTTCATAAGAGCTAACTTGAAGATCATATAATCTTTGATTCTGTTGTACAGAAGCCAAATCTGAAGCGCCGCCAAGCAAACTTTGCAAAGCTGCTATATTTGCTCCTGCCGCCCGTGACTCACCCTCAAGACGGCGCATGGCTGCTGCCCCTGCTGAACGCGCCGCTTCAACTGACGCAGCATACTGCACGCGCTGTGCGTCACGCTCTGTGCTAAAATATGTATCAGCCATTGCCTGCAAAGGGCTGCCAGACATTTGAACACCTGACTTTGCCGTGGCTGTCCTTTGTATTCCACGCAATCTTTCTGCGCTTGCGCGAACAGACGCCTCTTGCTGCGCTCTTGCGCGTTGCGTAAGGACAAGGTTGTTTTCTTCAACTTTTGCCTGAAACTCTCCAAGTTGTCGCGCTTGTTTGGCTAAAGCACGATTGCCTTTGAACCCCAAAACGCTTTGCGCTACACTCGCAGCTTGTGCAACACCTTCAGCCATTATATCACCCTTGCCATTCTAATATAGTCCTCACCGCGTACACCATATTTACGCATGATCCCCTCATGCTCTAGGCCAAGCCATTCAGCAAATCTTATAGCTGGATGATCTTTGACATGAACGCTTGCCTGCATCCTGCGCAGTTTGTGTTCTTCAAATATAGTATCAACCACACCTTTTGTATAACGCGCAAATGGCGCAGCCCTACGCTTTGCTTCTGGCGACACCAAAACCCAAAGCTCACCAACCCCAAACCACATAACGTGCGCACCACCAACAGCAAGTATCTCCTCACCATCTACCAAAGTATAACCCACAATATTATCGTGGTTGCATAGCCCTACCCTTGATTCAGGAGTGAACTCATAGCCCAACTCAATGCTGTGAACATCACTCTCTTGAAACTGTCGCACGTTAAGCATCAAATGTATTTGACCTCCTCATCACTGCTAAGACGGTCATGGGCAACGGCTGAGACTGCCTGATAAATACCCTTGCATCATTATCATAGCCAGATGGGAAAGATATTTCTTTGTCGCCATCAAACATCGGAATAGCTGTGTCCATCGACATAGAACTATCACGAAACGGCAAACGATCAAGATTGCTTTCATCTGGGCCAATCTCTGCGCCGACTGTATCTATGAACCGCACTGTTGTGCCATGAATACGCTTTATCTTGCCCTGAGAGATGCCGTCATTGGCTCCAGCCTCCATCCGCAGGGTTTGTACCTTGGAGTCGAAAGAGTAGCCTACATGCACCGTAGAAGCGCTACGATCCAGTGTTATGGCACCACCGGAGACAGTTTTGTCTGCGTGCGCCGATCCATCTGCAAGAATTTGCACCGTCTCCCCCTCAAGATGGTTTAGCCCAGTTATAGTGGTTGTTGCGCTACTATCATATGTCAGGCCAGAGTCTACGAAGAACGCATCTGATACATCAGTACCAAACTCAATCTTTTCCATGAATACAATGTGGCGTACAGTTGCGCTGTTGATTGTGCGTTTTACTGACAAGTAAACCTGGTCTTCTTCACCTGATGGTATCGCAGTAATGCTTTCGACCACACCACTGTTGCCAATCGGATGGCTATGCCACCCAACTGTTTGGTTCTGTGGATCATAAGAAAGGCCAATCAAAACACCATCACTGCGCACAAACCATAAGATTAGCTCTGGTTCTTGCTGCCAAATCATGTCAGTCAGGCCACCACGCGCTAGATGCTCTGCCAAGATGGTAAGATCACGACCAACAAGACCATCAGTATCTAAGTCAAAGGTAACCTCTTTGACTTTCTCTTGTCCCTTCTGGATCAAGATGGTGCTAGAGCCAGCGCGTATAGGGCGCACGTTTGATGATCCAAAAGTAGTTTCTCGCAGTACGTTTACATTCGTTGGTGTTATAGGTTGTGTTCCTGTGCCACCCGACATCGTAAACTCTGCGCTTGACGTTAGGATTTGCAGAAAGCGTCCCTGTATCATGTGCTTGATGACGTTTACTTGGTCTGAAGCAATCGTCACGTTGATTGCATTGTCATCCACAGTACCAGGAGTGTGGTTCTCAAAGTCAGCCGTGACAGAGCCAAAGATTGTTTGCGGTTGAGCCGTAGTGCCAGCAAAAAACAAACGCTCTTCAAAAAAGGCAATGGCTCTTGGAAAGCCGTTACGAATACTAAATGCACCACGCGACCAGTTTGTTGTTCCTGCTGTTGCGTTTGCAGGAAGCACTAAGTCATTGATAACACTATTAACTGAACTGTTTTGAACGATTGCAGTTGCTGTAGTTGCATTTGTAACAGCGGTAATTTTTACAAAGCCCGTGCCACTGTGTTGGTATTGCCAAGTGTGGTTGCCGTAAACTTCTGAACCAGAAAGATGCACGGGTGCCTGTGCGCCAGTTGACTCATTACTTCCTGAATCTGTTTTTTTGTAGACGTTGCCGTTGAAATGAATGATGTCATTTTGTGAGTAATTATCGCTTGTAGACCACTCATCGTGAGATACCTCAATCACATCTCTAAATCTAAATATAGAGCCGACATCCTTAGACGCATCAAACAAATCTGCCGACGCAGTAAGTGTTACTGTGCCAGTGTTTGCGTTTGCTGTAATGGTTGTCGTTGTTGAGTTTTCATCTTCATAAGGCCCATCAATAAAGTCTATGTCAGCTAGCGTAAAGCTAGTTGTCGTAGTTCTTGTTAGCTTTGCTGGCTCATGGTCTTTGTGCGCCAAGAACAAAACATCTGCTGACTGCACATGATTTAGCTCAAACACCTCTGTTGCAGAGTATGTGGTTGTTACCTCAACAATCTTACCAGCAGTGCCGCCACTGCTGTATGCCGTAAAGGCACTGCCATTGATGCCAGATAATTCAAAAGTATTTGTTGTTTGATTGGCTACTGTAAACTCTCTGTTATTTAGCTCAACCATACCAACAACACTAGAAATGAAAACTCTATCTCCGTTGCTAAATCCATGAGAGTTTGACGTAATGACAACGGGGTTGGCTGCTGTAGCACCCGTAATCGTTTTTGTTGCCTCAGTAAGTATTCCCTCGTCTTTGTAAAAACGTATGTAGTTTGCGCCGAACTCAAGCACATATGCCTGCTCATCGCTAAACTCAAAGTTGATAAGACGCACCTTACCGCCATCTTTAGACTGTCCAGCAAACTTGGTGCCTGGACGACGGGTAACTCCCCCTTGAGGAAAGATAAGCATGTTCTCTAGTTTTTGTGCGCCAGAGTTGTATTTCTGTAAATCTATGCGCCCTTCCAAACGCGGAGAAAACTCCCCAGACTGAAAGTTTGTGATGATAGTTGAAACACGCGCCATCCTAGAACCTTATATTTACAAAATCATCAGCAATGATCTTATCAGGCATACCCTCCATAGCATCTATTGATCTAGCCTCACGCAGGCGTAGCTCGTAAAGCTGTTGCATACCTTGTGCCACGCTAGTGCTGCCAGTGATTGCATAGGCTGTTTCTGATGCTAGTTTGTGAGCAATAGAGCTAGACAACAGCGAATCAAACAACTCTGTGTCTTCTACCCTAGCAATGTACACAATCTGACAAGTATCCTCGTCGCTCAGTATCTTGCGCCCCTCCACCTTGAACATAACCTGCGTATCGTAAGCAGCTATGTCGCTGTCTACGTTGCTGTTGAAAAATGACAACACACGCAAACAAAAAGGATCTGTGGGCAAAGTAAACTGACTGGTAAAACCAAAAGCAGGCGCAGCAGAGTCTTTAGCTAGCTCTGCGCGTGTAATCGCTACGTTCCAAGGGTGTGCGCGTAGAACAGAGTCACGCACAGTTTCAAAACGGCGGTTACACAATCTGGCTTCTTTAGAGTTTTCTGTGAGCGCGGTGATAGTTGCAGCGCCCAACAAGTCCATCGCCTCGTTACAAATATCGACCACGGAAGGCATAGCAGTATCACCCCTTTGCAAGTAAGAGGGGGCAATGCTGCCCCCCCAAAGTTTAGTTTACAACGTACTCAATCACGAATGAGAGGTCGCCTGCGGTATCACCCGCTGCGTCAAACAGCAGACCAATAAACAGGTACCCACCTGGGTCTGAAGATTGACCTGCATCCTCCCATACTCGCTGACCGAGCAGGTTGATGTTACGCGCCTCAAACGTGACGTCTGTGCCAACACCACCTACCGCAGCGCGGAGGTCAGTGATTGCAGATGCGTAGGCATCATCGTCAAGTGCAGTAAAAGTACCGTCACTCTCTGAATAAATGCCAACATCGCAAGTGTTGGTTGTGCCAGAATCGAGGTCATCATTGAAAAGTTTGATGCTCACGATTGCTGCGTTTGAAGGGATAGGAGCAAGCATCACTGTGTCGCTGGCAGAAAGATCGCCAGCAGCCAGTGCGATTGTTCCCATTGCAACGCGCTTTGTGCCGTGCAAAGTCCTAGCTGGAGATGCCACTTGAGGCAGTGCCAGCAGGTTGGACACGAGAGTCGTATTTACATTAGCCATTTTCTACTCCTCTCTTAGTCTGGGGTTTCATCACAGAAGATTTTGACAACCTTGGCTTCTTCCATCCGCACAGCACCAATGTCCATGCAGTAGTAAACCTGGGTCGCATAACCTTTGTCATTTCGCTCATCAATCCTAGCTTGTACATCTTTGCCAATACCAAGAGTGATACCATCTTCAGCCCATGCAAAGCAGGATCTGATGTCATTGGAATCAATATCCAGACGGTTGGTCATAATGAACTGGAAGCCCATGAAGGTATCCACATCACCCTGAACAAGTGCCTTGATAGTATTGAAGTCCGATGACGTTACCTGCGTTGTGCCAAGCAAGTCTTCGATCTGCTTTGGCCCTACAGCAATGTAGCGTGGGATTGAAGGATCAACGTCGTTCAGATCCATCTTACGCTTGGCTTCAGTGAGCTTTGCGATAGTCAGACCATCGTTTGACGATGCAGAGCCAACCATGTTGTTGGTGGCATCTAGGGTTGCCGAACCAGAACCTGTCTCACCAGTAGAGGCAGTGCCAAGTGCGGCAGTGATGATGACATCATCCATAGCGCGTCCCATCGCTGCGGCAGCAGCTTGCGCATAGCTAGATGTCGGGTCGATCAACATACGCACCTTGTCCTGGTCATCAATCAGGTCGGCAAATTCGTATGATGCAATCGAAAGACGACGCCTTTGATGTGGCGTGTCGATCTGTGGTGTATCGGCATGGCGGCTGCTACGCAGTTGCGCAGTCACACTACCGATCTGGTCTATGAAGGCGTTCTTACCTACAACAGTTTCCAAGCGCACCGCATCCCGCAGACGAGAACCCATCTGCTGAGATAGCATCTGCACATTGGCAGAATACTGTTGCACAAACGCCGTGGTGATTTGTGTGGACATGCTGTCCTCCTCTCACACGGTTTCGTTTACACTAATGTCGGTGCGCTACCCTTTCGGACGCTCCTGGCTTTTTTAGCGCTTGTGGCGCTGCCGTCTTTCCGACTGCCAGCAGGACGTTCTTTGCCGCTACCCTGCATCACCCACTCAAAGTATTTATCTGCGAGTAGGTGAGGTTCCAAAACGTCACGCGCACTACCAAACTCGATTGCGTAACGTAAACACTCTAAGCGTATTTGTATCAAGTCATTCTGTTCCATGCAATACGCCCATAAGCACATTAACCCGTTCTATCGCTCTTTCTCGCGCTACAGGGTCTTTTCTGTTCATATAATCAGGGCCGCGCATGATCGCATCAATTTCTTGCTGTGCAGACTGACGAGACTGCAAACTGGTTTGCGCAGCATCAGAAACGGTATCCTCGCTTGTAACACTACTGCGAAACTCTGCCATTTTTGCAAAGGCGCGAATAAAGTCAGGATGATTTCCAACCTTTGTGCCGTCTGCTAGTTTCATATCTAGCAACTCACCGCCACCAAATTGTTTTGCAACCTTCCCAGCATCCGTAAGTTTTGCATCAAACTCCTCCCCCCACTCTTGACGCAAGGCCATTTCAGTAGAGTTTCTTTGCTGGGTTTCTGCTTGAACACTGCTTTCAGAGGCTGCGGATGCCATGCCCCTATAATATTCTAGTATTCCATTTGCCTGATCTGGTGTTAGCCGCAGGCTATGAGCCATCTCTGCATAAGACTTTGCGCCATCTTCAGAAATCAACACGCCATCTGGCGCTATCTCATAACCCTCCGCGCTTTCTGGTCTGCCCAACTTATTATAAATATTATCTAGGTCTGCGTCTGTTGGGTTTGTTGGGAACGGCAGTTTATCTGCGCCAATCAAACGCTGCGCATTTACATATGATCTAGCAAGATTACTAACGTCTTTTATAGGATTAAGACTTGGATGTTCTCTTAGGTCTTCTGGTATCATTGATAAGAAATCGTTACCAGACCCGCCTGATGCAATCTCTGCTGGTGTTTCCAGCGGTGCTGCTTCTGGCTGGGCTACCTGTTCGATAGCTTCCTCTGACATGGTTACTCCTTAATCATCATGTTGTGGATATGGAGAAGAACGGCACGCTTGCCCTCTTCAAAGGCTGTGGCATTAGGATCACCTGCCACATAGCTTGAGGCACGCCAGTTTGAACGCGCCTCTAAGTCCCGCAAAACTTTTTGACCATGTTCTGTATCAAAAGTCTCACGATACATAAACTTTAACTCATCTATTTCCTTCACTTAGAAACCATCCTTACTGCCTGCGCTGCTTGTGCTGTTGCTGCTACGTCCTCTTGATCTCGCTGACGTTGCAACGCTTCTTGTTGCGCTTGCTGTCTTTGCTGACGCATTTGATCGACTTCACGCTGGGTCTTCAAAGTGACCTTTGGCACCCCTAGTGAATCTGTGATATGGCGCACCAAGCCATCAGGGTCAATGTGATCTGCAACAGGCAACCCTTCTGCAAGTGGCAGTAATATTTCAAGCGCCCTCATAGTATTGTTTAGGCCGCTAGACTTCTGCGCCCTAGCCAATGGCGATACATATTCTACATCTATATCAATACCCTGAAGCACCTCTGGAGCAGGCGCTAACATATCAGCGCGTAGCATCAAAGCAAACACACGGTCAATCAATGGTCGCAACAACTCATTCATCAACCTGCCAAGCACTGGCCCGATCACACGCATGCGCTCTTCTTGACGCTGTATGACCTCTGTTGCTGTCATCTGCGCAGAACCTGCCGTTAGTATCTGGTCAATATAGAACGCCTGTCTTATAGCAGCCCTGCGCTGTTCCTCCATGCTCAAGCCAATAGGAATGTTTGCGCCCGTGTTTAGAGGAGTGATTGTCTCTCTTGTGCCAGCGCGGAAGAAGTTTAGGCCACCTGGTTGTGTGCGTATTGGCAAAATGAAACCATCATCAGGCACAAGTAAAGGTGGGTCTATTTGCTTTTGAGCAGCTTGAATGATGGTCTTAGACATCAAGTTTATCATCTTAACATCTGGCAACGCCGTCATTGCAGGCGACCTGCCCATCACCTCACCAGTTGCCTTGAGGAAACGCGGCACAACATATGGTAGTTCTTCAAAGCCACCCTCACTAATTATCATCTCTGATTTTTTACAAATATACACCGACATAAACGGCATATTCAGATTGTTTGGCTTTGTAACATCTCTGTCAGTGCGTGGCGATACGACATGAAGTATCTCTACTTCTTCGTCAGGCTTTTTCTCAAATTTCTTGCGGATAAAATCACCAACATTTTCAAAACCAAAACGCTCTACTGCTTGCTCTGCGGTTGACTCGTACAAACGATACACTGTGTCAACCATGCCGTACTGATCTTCTGACACATAAAACTCAGATATGTGGCGCGTGCTAAAACGTAGCTTGTCTCTGTCCATCTCGCAGAACATGCAGGCTGTGCCAAAAACAACAAGGTCAACATACGCTTCATGCACTTCTGTTTCAAAGTTTGACCTCTGAAATGCCTGCATCATGCGCATGCTTGTGTCTTGCAACCAGCCGCGCACCTCATCGTCACGATTGAGAGCTTCGTTCTTGATGTCCAGATGAAACCACGGTGATGCACCACTTGTAAGCATGCCATGAAGAAAAGCAGCCATCAGATCAATCGACTGCAAAGCGGTGCCGTCGTAAATCAACTCCATCCGCTTTTCACCACGGGAGCGTTTCTTTACAACGTCAGACTTGCGAGGCAGCATGTAGTCGGCAAGTTCTTGGTAGTGAGTGTCCCAGTTGTCTCGCTTGTATTTGAGATGATCGTATCTCTTAATGATTTCTGCTGCTTCTTTTGCCATGTCTAACCCATCAATGTTGGTGTGCCATCAGTTGTTTTTTTTGGGCCAAGCGCACCTGCAACGATTGTTGATCCGCGACCACGACGCCGCCCCATCTCTTCTCGTTGCGCCTCTTCAGCCATAGCTCTTGCGCGACCAACATCTGGCTTTGGCGGCACTGGTGGCGGTGGCGGTGGTGCTGGCATTTTTGGTGTTAGAAAACTCATATGTTGCTCCTATTCATAAAGGACTCCCCCACCCTCAAGCAAAGTGCCTGCGGCTCCAGGCTTTTTAGAGCGTGTCGGTGTTCTTCTACCACGCGCAAGGCCTGCGTTTGGATCGTCTGGCACTACCTCGGGCGTTATCTCTGGTGTGACTTCTGGAGTTTGATCTCCAAAAATTGTTTCAACAATCTCTCCACCTATTTGTTGTATTGGCTGTTCAATAACCTCTTCAAATGCCTCATCCAAAAGGCTTGGTATATCTTCAAGAGGCTCAACAATATCTGCTGCTATTTCTTGTGCGCCCTCCAAAATGTCACCGCCAACCTCTGCAACGGGTTGACCCACTTCCTCAACAATAGTTGTAGTCAGGTCTAGGGCAGGTTGAGCTACATCTAATATTGTTTCGGGAGTCTGCGCAACAGTCTCTACCGCCTCTTGCACAACGTCAGTTACTGGCTCTGCAACCTCTGTAACTGTTTCAGCAGTCTCACCAGTAACATCAATAGCAGGCTCTGCTACTTCTTCAACAATCTCTGTTATTGGCTCTAAAATTTTTTGAACAGGGCCACCCATTACCTTCTCCTAAACATGGAAAGGATTGTATTCACTGATCGCAACCTTTTGTGAAGGGCGTCCGACACTCGCCCTATTCTCCAGCCCAATAGCCAAATACCTAAACGAATCCGCACAATGAGAAGTGTAGTCGTGGCGCGGATGGTCGCGGAAAACCTTTCTCCTATCGTCCCAGTCTTGGCGGTACTGTCTAAGCATTTCCAAGCCATCTCTGCATCTATCCTTATCAAAGTGGCATTTAGGTATCAATAAACGCGCAGCATTGATGCCATCAGCTACTTTCATTTTCGGTATAACACGAAAACGTATGCCAAGCGAGTATGCAGTTTCTAATCTACTTTTACCAGACCCTAACTCTCTTACCTCAATATCATGTGGCGCAAGGTGATCTCCATAGTAATAATCTTTTTGCTTGAGAATGTCAGCATAGTGGTCAAGTCCCACGCCTGAACTCTCGTAGTAATCAATAATATTTACCGCGCCGCTACGGAAAACTTGCGCAAACCAGATAGACGTTGAATCATTTATACCCAGATCCCATGCTGTATGCACAGGATATGCAGGGTCATATGGAACCCGTGTAACCCTTCCATTATCATCGGCATCAACCAACAGCTTTGCATAATACGCTCCAACAATAGCTGCTGTGAAAGAACACTCATACTCCTGCTCATACTGCTCTGGAGTCATTTGATCTCTGGCAGCTTCTAGCTCTTCTGCCTTTACAAGATTACTCTCAGATGCCTTTACAACTTTGTGATACCACTGGTCCGAGCCATTCTCCTCTTCTGACCTAGCTTGTTCCAATAGATCAAAAAAATGATTATGTCCCGCTGGGGTGCCTAAAAATACAGCCGCACCTTCCCTATCAGACAGGGCAGGACGTACAACCTCCCCCCACACCCTGGGATTTTGCATGCCAAATTCATCGAATACACATAGATCAAGATAGATACCTCTCAAGCTGTCTGGGTTCTCAGCAGACAATAGCATCAGCCTGCCACCATTTGGAAAGTCTACACGCAACTCAGTCTCATTGAAACTAACGCCAGGAATGACAGAGGCATAATACTTTACATAATCCCAAGCAATACGCTTTGCCTGCGTAAAAGTAGGTGCAATAAACGCAACCCTTGGTCTAGGTAGCTCACAAATCAAAGCATACTTTATTAAATGATTGACTGCCCAGACTGTCTTACCAAAGCGTCTGTGCATCACTAGCACATTCCAACGCCTGATATTCTGGTGCATTTCTGCTTGTAAGGATCTGGGCTTGTAAGGGATCTTTACCTGCATCACCCTTCCCACATAATCTTTACACCACCGTCAGTAACCTCTACACCAGCACGGTTCTTACTATCACCATACTGGTCTGGCATAACCTTGCCCACCTTCCAACGTATATGTAAAGCATAATCCCTTAGAACATTAGGATCATAGTTCTTCTCACCACTCAACTGATGCTGATACATAGCCTCAACATCCTCTAGTGCCTTCTCAGCACTCTGCTGTTGAGCAGTCTTGATAGCATTACTAATCTCAGGATCACTGCCCATCCTTGTATACAAAGCAGACCTAGATACACGATTACGCTCACATGCCTTCACAAGCGTATAACCCTGCATCACATCAGATGCTACCCTGTCAATCTTAGCTCTGGGTATCTTAGCCATGTTCTCTCCGTGTGTGTGAAAGTAGTAATTAACACATATACAGCGCGGCTGCGCTTCTAGGGTGTGCATGCTTTTTACTATGCCCCCCCTAGGTGTCGCGTTGTCAGATTGCAGCGCTACATTGCCGCGCGAATGTGTCCGCGTTGTGTGTGAAATAAAATGTAACAACACACCATTCTACAGCCAGCAACAACGCTGTCTCATTGCTTGGCTCACCGGTACATTGTGCTGCATTGTTTGATACAATGTTACTAATAGCATTTTTCCTGTTGACAGTATACTAACCATAGTTTAGTGTCTTCATTATCAACTGAAGAAGGGATCAAACAATGAAAACCATTAAGATCGAAATGCGTGACCTTTACGGAAACCGCGTCTTTTATCCTGCCTGCGAAAATGCCAAGGCTTTCGCAACAATTGCCAAGAGCAAGACACTGACACAGGACACGCTCCAGAAGATCAAAGCTCTAGGTTATGACATTCAGGTAACACTGCCAGACATGGAGTTTTGATTATGAAAACGATAACGGAAATGGAGTACAACACGGCTCACATGACCAAGCAGGAATGGGCTTACATGATGTTACACATTGATAAGGCTTCCGATAATATTCGGGCAATCATGAAGCAACAGCACGGCTCACCCTTTGAATATGAGGCTGATTTTAAGCGCCACACCAAGGCAGATTTAGAACGCTATGAAGCTTTGCGGGACGTTTGGTTTAGTCTTTGTGATGCAAATAGTTTGCTAATGAAATATGGAAAGACATGCGGCTTTAGCCGTCACGATTGGTAGCAGGTCGAAACATAACGCTAAGAAAGGATCAAACAGTGAAACAGCTTACAAAAACAGAAATGGCAGTTCTTGCCGGTCGTAGTGTCTACCATGATTTACGCGCTAAGAGTGTAGCCGACGGTATGGCCGCAAGTGAAAGGGTGGTGAAGAAAAGCACCAACACCAAGCTTGGCAAGCGCGTAACTAAGGGAAAACTGGCAGGCTTTCCTATCTTTACCTTAACACTAGAAGAACGCGCCACCTGTCCCCGCTCTTGCATCCATTGGGGCGATTGCTATGGAAACAACATGATGAACGCCACGCGCTATGCAGCCGACAATGCATTGGTTGAGCAAATAGAAGCAGACCTTGCTTACTATCAAGCCAAATATCCGAAGGGCTTTCTTGTTCGCCTGCATGTGCTTGGCGATTTCTTTTCCGTTGGATACGTCGCGCAATGGGCAAAATGGCTTGGCATGTTTCCGGCGCTGCATGTGTACGGATACACGGCAAACCAACCAGACGCTACAGACAGCCAAGAACGCGCTATAGGTGAAGCCTTGTTATCCCTGCGCATGGCTTGCGGCATTCGCTTTGCCATCCGTTTTAGTGGGTCATTCACAGACATATTTGCGGCTCTATCAAATGATGATAGCCGCGCACGGGATATGCTGGCATCTAAACAGGCCTTTGTGTGTCCCACTCAGATTAGCAAAGAAACAGGACAGCTCGCCAAAAAAGGCGAGGCGACCCTTGCGGAGTCATGCGGAGCTTGTGGGGCTTGCTGGCAAGCGTCAAAGCCTGTTGTGTTCATTACTCACTAGGAAAGAAACACTATGGACAGATTAGAAATATTCAATATGTCGCTATTCCTTCTGATCATGGGCCTGTTGATATGGGGACTCATGGGCAGAGAGGCTTGGCTTTGGCAGGTCTTTGAATGGGCAATCAATACCTTTGGAGGGTAAAAGCGGAAACAATCAACGGCAGGCAGCCTAGCAATTCCGACTAGTACAACCCTACCCATTGGCGGCAAGAGGCCGCCAGTGGGCCTCAAACCGCCAGCAATGGCATATCAGGAAAGGATCAACAATGTATTCAGTAAACAAAGAAGGCATTTATCATATCCAGAAATGGATTGATGAAAACCAAGACTACAATCCAAAGGTTTCTGATTTGTGGGCTAATGGCATCGCCTCAGAGATAGACCACTGTGCGAGTTTAGATGATGACTTGCAAAGGAATGGCGAGTTTATCTATGAGGTTGGGCTACGTGACGCGCGTGGTCACGTGATGACAATATCGCTTGATGAGAGTCACTTCAATTCAGAGAGGGCAGAACAATGAGCAAGAAAGCTTGGCACATTAGCTACATTTCAGCAATGGTCGGACCATGCGCAGCAACTACCGATTGCGGTATGATGGTATGGGGCGATGGTGATTATTCAGTAAGGTTGCTGGATATGAGCAACGATGGCGAAAAACTATTGTTGCACATAGATCCAGAACATACCGATGAATTGAAAATCTACCAGTTGGTAGGCTACGCGATAAACTGTGATCTGCCCTATTCAATTACAGAGTGGGCAGAGTTTATGGAAGATGAAGAGCAAGAAATAGGTAATGCCTAACAGAGAAAGGATCCAAAATGTACGTTGTATTTTATACAGAGCGATTACCGCATGGCAAACCGAACCAGCTTTGGTCAAATGATTTGCCATCTGGTCCTGTTTACCTGCATGACCGCTGGGAAGTCTGCGAGGAAAAAGAGGAAGCGGTGAAGATATACCGCCAACTCATTGACAAAGAGAGTACCCATAACGCAGGGATCGCGCCTATAAGTGAGGAATATTCAACAGACTGGTAAAAGAGAAAGGGCCGCGTCGGGGGCATCCGGCGCGACCCATATGACTGGTGAAGGATCAACAAAACCAGTCAATGAGAAAGAGGTATAACATGACGGCAGAAGAGTTCAAAGCAGAAAGAAAGCGTTTAGGTTTGACTATGGTGGCTATGGCTCAAAGCATTGGAGTTAGCCAGCAAGCAATCTGGTATTACGAAACTGGCAAAAGATCGGTGCCAAAACCTATTGAGCTATTACTTGAGTCTAGGCGTGTTTATGAAAAACTAACAGAGAAAGAGAGAGAGGCGTGAGCCTCTCTAAGTTTTCTCTAGGGAGGAATATGAAAACACAATGCTATAACACAATGTCTACACTTACATACAATGTTATAACACAGTGTCTACACTTACAATGTAAACACTTTTTTTATTTAAAATAATTAAATGCTACGTTGCTACCACAACACTTTGCTAACATGTGTTAACAC
>LULP01000169.1_pt1 | contig 26892 bp, 36 predicted proteins | sample 728111 | NCBI WGS metagenome assembly LULP01 (sample SAMN03860286, study PRJNA289734) | marine metagenome | biome: seawater column; feature: ocean; material: water; isolation source: Red Sea water column Station 149 - depth 25m | place: Saudi Arabia: Red Sea | collected 2011-10-15 | depth 25 m
AATTAAAAGTGGAAAAAAACGTGAGAATGTTTAAAATTACGTTCTTTGAAGTGTGTATGAGTGTTTTTATATACACACGAAAGTTTCGAAACTTAAATTAGGTTAAAGAAGGAAAAAATATGAAGAAACTATTTTTGGGAGTGCTCACAGCGTTGGCTTTGGCTGCTGGTGGCACTTTTGCTGGAACATTAGATGATGTGAAGGCACGCGGAAATTTATTATGTGGTGTATCTACGGGTGCGCCTGGTTTTGCTACTGTCGATGATAGCGGTAAAGATGTTGGGTTTGACGTGGACTATTGTCGAGCTCTAGCAGCTGCGATTTTTGGTGATCCAATGGCAGTGAAATTTGTCGGTTTGACCTCTGCAGTAAGATTTACAGCATTGGCAGCAGGAGAAGTTGACATACTTGCTAGAAACACAACATGGACATATAGCAGAGATACCGACCTTAAGCAGACATTTTTAGGTGTAAACTATTATGATGGTCAAGGCTTCATGGTTAAGAAAGAACTAGGTGTTAAGTCTACAACAGAATTAGACGGTGCGACCGTATGTATTCAAGTTGGAACAACAACAGAACTTAACCTTGCTGACTACTTCAAGGAAAATGGTATGAGCTACGAGCCTGTGCCAACTGCTGATAATGCTGAATCTCAACAGCAGTATCTTGCTGGAGCGTGTGATACATACACAACCGATGCCTCCGCATTACACGGTACAAGAGTAAACCTTGAAAACCCTGATGACCACCTCGTTCTGCCGGAAATCATTTCAAAAGAGCCACTTGGACCTCTTGTGAGACACGGTGATGATAATTGGGCTGATATTGGTCGTTGGGTATTAAACGCCTTAATTATTGCTGAAGAAAAAGCTATTCTTGGTCTTGATAAGAAATCTCAAATTATTTCTACTGGAGGAAGTGCAGTATATTCAAGCATATCTATGAATCATCTCATGTCTTTCTCAAAAGTAATTTATATTGATACGCCACTAGATGTAGTTATTGAAAGAATTGGTTTTGGTCAAGAGCGCGGGCTTGCAGTTCCAGAAGGTATGACAATTGCCGAAGTTTTTGAAGAAAGAAAGCCTCTTTATGAAAAATTTTCTCAAGGCTCAATTGATGGGTCAAAAGCCATAAATGATCTTATTATTTTGATTGAAAATATTATAAATGAGTAAAAGTATTCTCTTAGTTGGAGCTACCGGCTTTGTTGGAGGTAAGATTTTAAATTTAATAGATGATGGAAACTCTAAAATTACTCTCTTATCAAGAAAAAAACTTAATCATAAATCAAATCTTAAACAAATCATTACTAATTTTGATGGCATTGATGAGAGGCAAGGTGAGTATAATTATGATGAAGTTTATATTGCGATAGGAAAAAAACTTTCATTACTAGAATTGCTTTACATTAAAAAGGAAGGCAGAAATAGTTTTAAACAAGTTGATCTTGAATATATAAAAAAAGCTTCAAGATATGCCAAAAATAATGGAGCCAAGTCGATTGGTCTCATTTCTGCAGTTGGAGCAAATAAAAATTCTAAGAATACTTATCTAGCTGTAAAGGGTAAAACAGAGGAAGAAATCATTTCAATGAATTTCAATAAAACTGTAATTGCTCAGCCAGGACATCTTCTTGGAGAAAGAAAAAATGAATCAATATCCTACGTAATTTTTGTTTTTGAATATATAACAAATTTTTTTGGATTACTCCTTATTGGCCCTTTTAAAAAATTCAAGAATGTTGATGCTTCCAAAGTTGCGAAATGTATTGTAGATAAAATGAATGATAAGGAATATGGAGCTCGATACTTAACTTTTAATGATTTCAAAGCTCATTAATTTTTCTTCTTTGTTCTTTTCTTATTTTTTTAATTCCATTAAGAGCGTTCAGTAACCAAAAAGAATTTGCAAAAACAAAATAGTATAGTCCTAAATACAGTTGAACTATGATTGCAAAAAAACTTCCTGTAATTACAGCCATTAATCCATATAATCTTTTCTTAGCTTTTTTGGACACAATAAGTGGTGCGGCAATCAAAGTACCAAAAAAAACACTCAATAATTGGATCGTATCTAGCATATTCATACTGATGAGCATTTAGAATTGTGCTCATTAGTATAAATATCGGAGCATTATGAATACTTAAAGTATAAAGTAAAGCTAATTTTGGAACTTTTTAAAAAAAGTTATACTCTTAAAAGATAAACTTAATTTAGAGGTAGAAATGAAAATATTATTACTCACATCAATAGGTTTTTTATCATTATTTATAAGCGCTGACGATCATGATGCAGTAAAAAATGCTAAAGAAAAATTTGCAAATCACCCAAATCATCTCCTGAGCTTCAAAGATTGCAAGGAAACTAAAGACGGCGTCGGTGGTCTTCTAGATCTTAGTGATTCTGTCTGGAAAAAAATTGAAATGGATCCAGATGACGAAGAAAGTTGGATGGAAGTAGCGGTGTTGGCGGATTTAGCAGCCAATTATTCAACAATTTATGACGTCTGGTGTAAAGACATGATTAATAAAAGAGTAAAAATGAGAATGATGGCAGATAAAAAAAAGGCCATGAAAAAAGGAAAAGCTAAAGATAATTAAAATTTTCCTCTTTGGAACCTCATCCTTATTGCGTAAACCCGAATAAGAGCGACTATCGTAATTATTACTTGAATAAATATCGATATTTTTAAAGGATCCGACCATTGCCAACTATCAATTGTTAACCATAACAAGTAGGTTTGAAGAGGAAAATTAATAACTGCCCCCATCATTACAACGATTATTGCCTCTCTAAATGCAATTTTTTCAGTTTTATTCATATTTATTCCTTTTTAATTTTTACACCTGTCCCATAGGCTAAAATTTCAGATGCACCAGCAGCAACAGTTGATGTTTGATATCTGAATCCTATGACTGCATCGGCTCCTTTCGATTTTGCATCTTGAATCATACGCTCATAAGCTTGCTCTCTAGAGGTAGACAATAATTTTGAATAACTAACTAGCTCCCCACCGACAACACTTTTCAGGTTTGCTAGCATGTCAGATCCAAAATTTCTTGCCCTTACTGTGCTGCCCTGAACAATTCCAAGATGTTTTTCAATTTCTACATTTGAAATATCGTATGTTGTTAACACAATTATTTCTTCTTCCATGACATTTTTCCTTTAATGGTTTACTGTATAAATATAATGCAAGAACTAATAGAAGCAAAGTTTTCAATAGGTGATGTAGTAAAACATAAGTTTCTAAATTTTAGAGGCGTCATTTTTGATCTGGATCCAACTTTTAATAATACTGAAGAATGGTATAACTCAATACCAAAAGATTTTAGGCCAAAGAAAGAACAACCTTTCTATCATCTTTTTGCAGAGAATGAAGAAATTTTCTACATTGCTTATGTATCAGAGCAAAATTTAAATATTGATAATTCAGGTATTCCAGCCAATCATCCTGATATTAAAAAAATTTTTTCACGTTTTAATGGGACATCTTATGTCCCTTATGATAAAGCTAAAAATTAGATCTCAAGCTCGTAATGAGCAACTAAAACTGCAGTTACAAAAACATCCATTGCATCAGAAAGATCGCCTGCCTCAACAAACGTAGGAGCCAATCTAATAACACTGTCATTAGGATCATAATTTTTAGGAAAGGTTGATCCTGCTGGTGTAATTAATACTCCAAGCTCTTTACATAATGCAACAACTCTTGTTGCAATAGGTTTTGAGGTTGAATACGTTATAAAGTATCCGCCTGTTGGTCTAGTGGCCTGCTGTCGCGAGAAAAGAGATACCTCCTCCACCAAAGGTTACTTTTGAGAAAGAGGTTGTAATAACAGTTTGATTTTCAACACCAGCCTCTAGGGCCAATTCCCACAAAGGTCTTTGAGATTTAGAAGGAAGAAAATCATGAATAAGATAAGCATGATCAAATAAGAATAGAAATTTTTTTGAATAACTGGACCCAATTTTAAATGCTTCTAATAAGTTTTCATCCGAATATATTTCGCCAGATGGATTTGAATGTCTTGGAACACATAACATCCCAACTACATTTTCCTCTTTCAAAACATCTGTAAATGCTTCAAGGTCAATACCTTCATCTGTCAACGGAACAGGAATAGCATCAATACCAAAATCACCTAACATCATAAAATGTCTATCAAATCCAGGCACAGGACATATAAATTTAGGATTATTGATATTTTTCCATGGATTAGGCTCAGCAAAAAGAAAGTTTGCTAGAACCGTCTGGTAAGTTAGTAAAAGACTTGATTGTTCACATGCAAGAACGTTTTCAACTGGAGCATTTAAAAGTTCAGAGCCCAATTTCCTTGCTTCAATTATGCCGAAGGGTTCACCATAATTTCTTAGATCAGCGCCATCATCAGATAAGGTAGGAATTGAAATATCTATTAGTCCATTAGATAAATCTAACTGGTCTTTATCAGGCTTTCCTCGAGTGATGTCAATGGATAGTCCCTTTTCTTTTAATGAGTTAAACCTTTTTATAGTTTCCTGATGCATAATATTAATGACATTTTATACTAACATCATGATCAATTACTTAATATTTATATCTTTAGTTCTAATATTAGGCATCTTGATTTATCTTCTATTGAGCATCAGACAAAAAGACATAGCTGATTCTGGTGGCAATAAAAATTTAGAAACCAAATTAAGTGAAGTTTCAAATGATATAAATAAGATTGAATTAGATTTAGCTTCTGTAACAACGCCATTGAATGAATTAAATAGATTTCTTGGAGGTAACGTAACTACAGGAAGATTGGGTGAATGGAATCTAGAGTCTATTGTAAGAGACATCATGCCAAGTGATAGCTATGAATTTCAGCATCAAATAAATCCAGACTCACGAGATCTTGTAGACTGCGCAGTTACCTCAGCTGAAGGAATTATTGTTCCTATTGACTCAAAATTTTATGCTGGTCAATATCAAAATTATCAAAACGCATCAACAGGAACAGAAAGAAAAAAAATACTTGGAAATTTAAAAACTGAGGTGTTGAATGATGCAAAAGATATCTCAGCTAAATACTTATTAACAAACAAAACATCTAATTATGTTGTTCTGTACATCCCATCTGAAAAGCTCATTGATCTGATAAATCAAATTGAAAATCTCAGAGAAGATAGTTTTACTGACTTTAAAACTCTCATCATGGGACCCAACACACTTGCAGCTTTTTTAGACATGGTCAGGACTGGACATCACTACCTAAAACTAAATGAAACTGCCAGCAAGGTTGCCTCAGTAGTAAGAGGAATCCAGAAAGAATTTTCTAATTTTGATGCAAACACAAACTCAGTAATAAAAAGATTAGATGGTGCTATAAAAGATGTTCATAGTCTTCAAACAAGAATTAATGTTCTTGGGAATAAACTTGAGAAAGGCGCAGAAAGTTTGGATGAAGAAAAATAATGCTAACTTTAAAAATTTGGAAATATGTATCTTTGCCTTGGCTTTTGATATCAGTGCTTTTCTTTACTTCATTTATCTTTTTATCCTTTTTTAAAGGTACAGAAATTGAATACCTCACTAATAGTTATTTATTAGGACTTTTTAGAAATACATTTTTATTATCTTTACTAACAGCTTTAATTTCTTGTCTTATTGCTGTTCCATTAGCAATCTTAGTAACTTTTTATAATTTTCCTGGAAGTAAATTTTTTAGCTGGGGTCTAAGTCTTTCAATAGCATTTCCAGCATATGTATATGCTTTTATATTTGTAGGTATATTTGAATTCTCAAGTCCTGTTGCATCTTTCTTGAGAGACCTTAATATCATATTGCCATCAATTAAGAATCTTTTTGGTGCCTCAATAATAATGTCAATGGCTCTATTTCCTTACATATTTCTATTAGTAAAAGTTCAACTACTTTCTACTGGGATAAATTTATTTAAAGCATCAAAAACACTTGGGAATAATAATATTACTTCGATATTTAAAGTGATTATTCCATCAATGATGCCTGCCATAATTGCAGGAATGGCACTTATAATATTTGAGACTATTGCTGACTTTGGAGGTGTTTCAACACTAAGAATAGAAACATTTACAGTTGGAATCTATAATGCATGGTTTGGATATCAGAGCTACTTTTCGGCTGCAAGATTGGCAGGATTTTTATTACTTTTTGTTCTAGTCATTATTGGCATTACTAAATATTTTGGAACTAGTAACCTTGCTTCAAAAACATCTGAAACTTTCGTAAAAATTAATTTAAATAATTTTTATAGTTATGTTGCGTCTATAGTATGTTTCTTGTTGTTTATGATTGTGTTCATTATTCCGCTAATCCAATTAATAGTATGGAATCTGCAATTAAATAATCTAATTAGTTTTGAAAATCTAAATTTATTATTTAATTCTGTCACTTTGGGGGTTCTAGCTTCAGTTTTAACAGTTTTCTTTGGTATTACGCTTGCTCTTTCATATAGAGATGAAAAAAAATTGAGATTTACTATAGATTTAGCTACTTCTGGTTATGCTATCCCAGGATCAGTTTTAGCTGCTGGTCTATTAGTTTCCTTTGGATATTTTTTTAATATCTCTATTACTTCCTTCGGTCTTTTAGGATTAGTTTTTTGTTTGTCGCTCAGATTTATGACGCCTGCGTATAATTATTTGTCGGCCTCACTTGCAAATATTAGCGATTCTTCTGAAAAAGCATTATCAACTTACAATGTTGGCTCAATTAAAGCTTTGAAAATGTTTTACTTTCCACAAATGCAATCTGCAACTTATTTAGGTCTTTTGATTGTTTTTATAGAATGTGTCAAAGAACAACCCGCAACATTATTATTGCGACCAGTTGGATTTGATACTCTTTCAACAAAAATTTATAACTTTACTAGCGAAGGACAATGGGTACTGGCTTCAAGCCCAAGTCTGATATTAGTAATAACGTCTCTAATTTTTGTATATTTAATTAATAAAGCTATAAATAAAATCTAGTTTATGAAAGAAAAAGGTTACAGATTGAACGTGGGTCTAATTATAGCTAACAGCAAAGGTAAACTTCTTTTGTGTAAAAGAAAGGGTATGAATAGTTGGCAGTTTCCTCAAGGTGGAATTGACTTTAATGAAGTGCCGATAAAAGCTGCAAAGAGAGAACTTTTTGAAGAAGTTGGTATTGATTACAAAAACGTTAAGCTGATTCACTCATTGGATGATTGGCTAAAATATGAAATTCCTAAAAAAAGCAGAAGAAGAAAAATTGTAAATAATAATTTTAAAGGTCAAAAACAAAAATGGTTTTTATTCATGCTCAAAAAAGATGTCAACATTACTTTTGAGCATGATCCTGATAATGAATTTGATGACTTTAATTGGGTACCTTATTGGTACCCTTTAAGTGTCATTGTGTCATTTAAAGAAGAGGTCTATAGAGAAGCATTGAATAAATTAAGATATTCTTTCTGTAAAGAGTTTAGCAATGTTTGAAGAAATATTAATATTTTGTACTTTTGGTATTCTTGCAGGCCTTCTTGCAGGAATGTTTGGAATTGGTGGTGGTCTAATTATGGTGCCGGTTCTAATTGGAACTTTCATGAACTTAGGATTTAATAGTGAAATCATTGTTCAGCTTGCAATAGGAACATCTATAGGTTGTATAATTTTTACAAGCATTTCTTCAGCTGTTACTCATAATAATAAAGGCTCTGTTAATCTATTGCATTTTAAGCCTGTTGCAACTGGAATAGTTTTTGGAGCTTTTGCTGGAGCAATGTTCGCAGTCCAAGTTGATGGACTAATTTTGAAGTTATCAATCGCTACTTTCATACTTTTAGTTGGCATGGATATATTATTTGATAAAAATATCATACAAAAAATATTCAAATTTAAGTCTAAATCTGTATTTGTTGGATCTGGAATAGGATTTTTGTCATCAATTCTTGGTATTGGTGGTGGGACATTCTCAGTTCCTTATTTTAAAGGCTCAGGACTAAATCTAACATCTTCAATTGGCACATCGGCAGCGTGCGGAGTCCCAATAGCAATATTTGGAACTCTAGGATATATTTTTGCTGGAATTGACTCGCCTCTTATGCCAAATTTTAGTCTTGGTTATGTCTATGTGCCTGCAGTTTTTGGTGTGTCCATAACAAGTATATTTGCTGCAAGGTATGGCGCTGAACTAGCACATTATTTATCTCAAGAAGTGTTGAGAATGTTGATGGCTGGTTGGTTTTTTGTTGTTTCTATATATATGTTTGTAATATGATTTTTGAACTCTCTGATTTTTTTAATAATCCTTCTCTGGTTGAAATTGGTCCATTAAAGATTCAATACTACGCAGTCACTTGGTTGCTTTCAGCTGTTCTTATTTATATGTTTCTATCAAGACACAAAATAATCAAAGAACTGGGTCTAAACAAAGACGAAGTAAATGATATGGTCTTTTTATATGGTCTATTTTTTGGAGCTGTATTTGGCGGAAGAATTGGATACATGTTTTTTTATGGAACAGATCAACTAATAAATAATCCATTATCTCTATTTTATATATGGCAAGGTGGCCTTAGTTTTCATGGAGGCTTAATGGGTGTTGTTATAAGTCTATTCGTATTCTCTAAAAGAAAAAATATTGAATTTTTAAGACTTATAGATGGAGTTGCTTTGTCTATGCCTATTGGACTTGGTCTAGTGAGAATAGGAAATTTTCTAAATGGTGAACTTTATGGAAGGCCTACAGATTCTGAATGGGGTTTTATATTTCCTACAGATCCATTTGGTCTTTTAAGGCATCCTTCTCAACTATATGAAAGTTTTGGCGAAGGTATATTACTTTTCGTTATTTTGATGATAGTGAATAAACTAACAAAAATTAATGGAGTAATTTCTTCTTGTTTTTTAATTTTTTATGGACTTATTAGATTTATAATTGAGTATTATAGACAACCAGATGCTCATATCGGTTATGTTGCATTTGATTCACTTAGCATGGGTCAAATTTTATGCATACCAATGATTATTATTGGTATTTTTATGTTTATTTACTCAAGGAAAACTGCATGAAAGCATATTTAGACCTTCTTAAATACATTATTGAAAATGGTGATGAAAAAGAAGATAGAACAAACACAGGTACTATTTCTTCATTTGGTCATCAGTTAGAGTTTAATTTAGAGCATGGATTCCCAGCAGTTACTACTAAATCATTGGCATGGAAAGGTGTTGTATCTGAGCTGTTATGGTTTTTAGAGGGCTCAGATGACGAAAGGCGCTTGGCTGAAATTAGATTCAATAAAGATAGGTCTGAGCTTAAAGATTTAGAAAAATTTTCTACAATTTGGACAGATAATGCTGATAATCAAGGTAAAGAATTAGGATACACAAATTCTGAAACTGAAAAAATACTTGGACCAGTCTACGGTGTTCAATGGCGGGATTGGTCTGGAAAAGATCAGATTAAAGATCTTCTTCGTAATTTAAAGGAAAATCCAGATAGCAGGCGTCATATTTTATCAGCCTGGAATGTTAGTGAAATTGATAAAATGGCATTGCCTCCATGTCATGTAATGTCTCAATTTTATATAAGTAATAATTCAATAAGCTGTCATATGTATCAAAGAAGTGCAGATATGTTTCTGGGTGTGCCCTTTAACATTGCAAGCTATGCCCTATTACTATGTATATTTGGTGAAATACTTAACTTGAAACCAAAAAGATTTATTCATTCTTTTGGAGATGCTCATATATATTTAAACTCAATTGAGCAAGTAAAAGAGCAAATTTCTAGAGAGCCAAAACCTCTGCCAACCTTAAGAATGCCAAAGCTAAATTCATTTGAAGATATCAAGAATTGCAAGGTTGATGATTTTATTCTTGAAAATTATGATCATCATCCGCCAATAAAAGCAAAGATGGCAGTATGAAAACTATAATCTCTCACGTGGTTGCTTTATCAAATAATAGAGTTATTGGTAAAGATAATGATTTGCCATGGAATTTAAAAACCGATCTTAAACATTTTAGAGAATATACAACAAATAAGATCTTAATTATGGGTAGAAAAACATTCGAATCAATTGGCAGACCTCTACCAAATAGAACGAATATTATAGTTTCAAAAACTATTCAAAGCATTGAAGGTGCTGAAGTCTTCTCAGATTTAAACTCTGCGCTTAATAAAGCAAAAGAAAAATGTGAAACTCTTGATAAAAATGAAATAGTCATTATCGGTGGTGGTTTTCTTTTTAATGATACTCTAGATATTGTAAATAAACTTGTTCTTACAAGAGTCGATTGTGAAATAGATGGAGATATTTTCTATCCTGAAATTGATCTTTTGAACTGGAATAAAATTAGCAGTGAGAAGTATTTAAAAGATAATGAAAACGAATTTGATTTTGTTGTTGAGGTGTTTACAAAAAATTAAGTTGAATTTGAGTTCTGGATAAAATCTCTTCTCAAGGCAAGATTTTTAACTCGAATCTCTTCATTTTCAGTATATTTAATCCAATTGTTTGCTTGAGTTTTAACACTTTTTTTCTTGTCTCTTGCAGCTATTCTAAAATTTTTCTTTGCCTCATCAAACTCCTGTAATTCAAAATAAGCTTGACCTAAAGTTAAATATACTTGTGACAAATTCTTGATTTTACCTTTTTCAAGTCCTTTCTTAATTGCGTCAACTGCTTTATTAACCATATCTTCTTGTAAATAAAGGTTGCCAAGAAGAACATAAGATTCTCCATCTTTGGACATTTTTGCTGATTTTTCTAGTATTGGAATAGCTTTATCAACTTCTTGAGCCATTCTCCATGAGTCAGCAAGAAGCTTTAAGTTTTTTTCCGTATCTTTAACAACTGGTACAATTTTTTCTTCTTTTGTTTTTTCATCAACAATTGTAACCATCTTGTTTTGACCAGATACCAATACCTCAGCTGCCCAATATGGATTTTTATTAAGTAAAAGAAGCTGAGCCAATGCAAGATATTCAGATTCTTTGTCTAAAAAGTCTTTTGCATGAGCAGCTTTGAGAGTAATCATATAGTCTCTTTCTCTCCCTAGCTGACCATATGATCCACCTAATTGAATGAAGTATGTTTTTTTCGGATAAAGATTAACGAGAATTTCATATATATCTATTTGTCTCAGAAGTGATTCTTTTTCACCAATTTCACTTTTTAACTCATTAATGTTTGCTGCCATTATCACATACCAATTCTCTCTCGGTTTATAGCCCTCTTCTTCAGCAAGCGAGATAGCTTTCTCAATAGATGATAATGATTTCCTGTAATCTTCAGTTGCAAAGTATGCCTGTCCTAACAAAGCCCATGATTGAGCGGTAACAGTTTCAACTTCTTTCATCCATTGAAGAATATACGCAATACCTTGGCTATATCTTTCTTGAACTAAATGAATTTGGCCCATAGAAAGTAATGCTCCAACTCTAAGACCAATAGTAACGTCTGGCTCATTTATAAGGTTTGAATAAGCAGAGAGAGCTTTTGAATAGTCTCCATCACTAAAATATACATAAGCCCATGCGTTCCACATTACCGAACGATCATAACTTTTAAGCTCGTCTCTATTATTTTTTAGCTCAGTTAATATAGATACCACAGTTTCCATGTCACCTCTTCTAAAGCTTCATAAACTTTTGCCATTTTTTTTGCAGTGCTAGATTGTAATGCTCTAGCCTTTTTGTATTTTCTTGTAGGTGCTAAGTTTAGGTTGTCAGAATTACCAGAAGCTTTTGTTTGTTGTGCAGCTATATCATTAGACAGTAAACCAGTACAAACTGCAAAAAGCGAAAAAATATATTTTACTAAATCCTTTTTCATAATTAACTATCGTCTAGTATATACGTAAATCGATGCAACACGCCATCTACCGGAACTGCTCTACCATCAACAATTTTAGGCTTATATTTCAATTTTAAAGCAGCTCTTGCAGAAGCACTATTAAACATAGAGCATGGTCTAAATTGCACATCAGGATCATCAGGTCTTTTGCTTGAACAATATCCTTCAATGGTTTGAGCATTTTCAACGCTTCCTGTATCAGTTATGGTAAATTCAACTAATGCATAACCCATGGTTCCTCGCTCTTGTGCTCTTCTTGGATATATTGGAACCACTTTAAACAATGGGATATATTCACCATCTCTAAAGAAGGATCCGCCAGCTTTAAAATTAGGTTTTGGTTTTGCAATCGAAACATCAATTCCTGTAAGTGGTGCTAAGTCTAGCTCTGGTTGAGCTATGTCTTCTGGTTGCTCTTCTGGCTTGTCAGGTTTTTCTACTTCTGTCATAAAAGTATCTATCTCTCGATCAGGCATAACAATATCTGCGAGTTTTACAGATGTATCTTCTTTCATTCCAGTATCGCCTAATGAAATTAAAATGACCATTACAAAAAATAAGGCTAATGTGATCGCAGATGAGAAGCCTATGCCTGCTGCATACTTATTTGCATTGAATGCCTTTACATATATTTCATGAATAGGCTTCGTAACAGAATTTATTGCAGCGAGAACTTGATTCATTATCTATTTAGGCTCAGATGCCAATGATATAGCGTTAACTCCTGCCTCACGAGCACCATCCATAACCTTGATAATAGTGTCAGCAACAGCTTTTTCATCAGCTTGTATTACGACAGACCCTTGTGGATTATCAGCAAGCATTTTTACAACATTAGCTTTTACTTGTCTAACATCAATTCTTCTTCCATCCATCCAAACCTCATCATTTGCACCAATTGCAATTAAAATAGCAGCATTTTCTTGGGTTTCAGCAGTGTCTGAATCAGGTCTATTAATTTCTAATCCTGGTTCTTTAATAAAATTTGCAGTAACGATAAAGAATATAAGCATGATGAAAACAACATCAAGCATAGGTGTTAAATTTATTTCGCTTTCTTCATCTTTAACAGCAGTGCTTATTGCATTTCTTCTCATATTTGTCTCCTATAATTCTCTTTTTATCAATTCTCTTAAATCATTTGTATGTCTGTCAGATGCGCTTCCTAGGTAAATACTAGCAAAAACACCAGACAAGGCCACAACCATACCTGCCATGGTAGGTAGAGTTGCTTTTGATACACCTCCAGCCATCGCTCTTGCATCGCCGCCACCATTGAAAGCCATGACTTGAAAAACTTCTATCATTCCAGTAACAGTTCCCAACAAACCAAACAAAGGAGCTAGAACTACACAAGTTTGGATAATGGTGAGATTTTTATTAATTTCTGCCTTTGCCTGCGATAACATTTTTTCTCTTATCTGTAGAGCGTGCCATGATTTCTTATCCGCACGGTTATTCCACTCACTAGCAAGATCCTTAACATAGAATTCATGTCCATGTGAAAAATACCATATTCTTTCAAAGATCATAGCCCACATGAAGAAAACTAAAATTGCAATTAACCAAAGAACACTTCCACCAGCTTCCATGAAATCTCTAATTGATGAAAATGCTTCTGTTATGGCAAATAACATACTACTTATTATTTCGTTTCAGCACGTTCAGCTAAAATACCAGTACTCTGTTCTTCCAGAACACCAATAATTCCTTTTGCAGATGATGCAGTGAAAGAATGTAATAGTGTTGTAGGAATTGCAACTAGTAAGCCAAGAACTGTTGTAACAAGAGCTTGAGATATACCACCTGCCATTAGTTTTGGATCGCCTGTGCCATACAAAGTAATCATTTGGAATGTAACAATCATACCTGTTACAGTTCCTAGAAGACCTGCTAACGGCGCAACTACTGAAATAATTCTAACTGCTCCAATACCTCTTTCTATAGAAGGTCTTTCAGCCATAATAGCTTCTGCTAGCTTAAGTTCGAGTGTATCGATATCCTTATTAAAGTTCTCTTCACCAACTTTTAGAACTCTTCCTAATGGATTTCTAACATCAAGAACTTTTGATCCAGCTTGAGATCTGACAGCTTTACCTAAAACAAATAGGCTCCATAATTTCCAAAATGCTATACCAATACCAATCAAACCGACTGTGATAATTGCATATCCAACTTGTCTGCCTTGTTGTGCTCTTTCTGCAATTGAAGGTGTTTGAATTAAATTTGCTAAAAGGCTTCCTCCAGTAGGACCAGTAGGATCTACACCAAATCTAACTTCTTCACCAGCTTCGGCTCTGCCAATATTTTTAGCAGTTTTAGTGAATCTTCCTGCAGGCTGTCTTGGTAAAAAGGCATATTCCCCAGAAGAAACATATTCTAGATATTTGCCATCACACACAGCATTAAATAAACCTACTCTGGTTACATTACATGTGGTAGTTTCTCCATCTACATCTATAACTGAAGTTTCAAAGGACACAACCTGACCACTCGCAGCCATCTCTCTTTGAAGTTCAAACCAAAGACCCTCAATTTCTCTGATTGTGGGAAGCTCAGTTGTCTCTGACATCTTCGCAGTTAATTCATTCAGAAATTTAACTCTCTCAATACCGTATTGTGGACTAGTAAGGGAGCCTGAGAATTGAACCGCAGCTTCTCCAGCTGAGCTTTGTAAATGTCCAAAAAGCTCCACCAAAGATCCAAGTTCTTTCTGATAAGCCTCCTCTTTGACTCTCAGAATATCTTCATTTTTCTTATATTCAGCTTCTAACTGGTCTGCAATTCTTTCTTGTCTCGCAAGCTCTCTTTTTTCTGCAGCTAATATAGCGGCTTGATTATTTTTCTCAGCCATAAATTTAGCTTCTCTCTCTGAATTTTCTGATTGTTCTTTGGTTTTACCTTCTTTTACGAGCATCAGTAATTGCTCTACAGTAGATACTTCAACTGCATCTTCTTCAGAATCTTGAGCAAACAGAGATGTGTTAAAAGATATAGCTAATAAAAATAGAATGTATAGATAATAATTTTTCATTATAGCTCTCCTTTAACAACAGGCATCAGCAACATATCTGTTGGTGCTAATTTTTTAGCCATTCTAATTCCGTCTCTTATGGGCTTTCTATATGAACTTGAGAGCTCTTCCCATGTTCCTGTTTCATTATTCCAACGTCCACTAGATCTTTCATCTTTTGTTTGATAGAACATACCAATTCTTCCAATTACAAGAATGTTTACAACAGTTCCATCAGCTAACTTATCTTCGTAGGTGTCAATCTTTCTTCCGTATTCTGCTTCAATATTGTAAGCTTCTAGAACCTGTCGTACCTGCTCGGAAGCAGTAACTTTTGGCTTAGATAATGAAGATCTTACAAGATCAACTCGGCCTCTTCTTTCTTCTATTCTAAAAGGAGTATCTAACTTAATAAAAGTTTCAAGAGTATCCAACATTTTTTGAGCTAAAGGTGGTATTTGTCTCTGCATAACAACTACCTGAACAAGCTGTTCATCTAATTTATCCATTAGATCAAGTTGAGCCTGAATCTGAATTCTTTTTTGAGCATTATAAAGTTTTAATCCTTCAACTTGTTTAGATACAACTTTGTACTCATTAACGATTTTATCTGTTTGTCTTTCTGTTTGATCTATTGCATCTTGCGATGATGCAGATAGTTCCTGATTTTCTCTACCAACTTCGAGAACACTTTCCATATTAATTTCAATTAACTCATTTGAGTATGAAACAATACTGAAGCCGAAGAGTATTGGTAAAGATATTTTCTTCATAAATATAAGCATTATGTACTCCCTAAAGTCTGCTAATATTAACAGTCCTAGCCTAATAAACAAAATTATTTGAACAATTTAAACAATAATCGATTACACGAAATAATCTAATAATTCAAACTAATTTATTGACTATTTTATCTATAGATAATAGTTATAGCAATTTATCTCTAGATTTAAAGCTTTAAAAACAAAGTTGGTGTATTTCTTTTGTATTCTTTATATTCTTCTAAATGACCCCATTTTTTGTTACCCATATCATCAAGCATCCGAACTCCACTAATGTAAACAAGTAAAACATAAGTAAATATAGGTGATATCAAGGTTAAATATTGTGTTCCATTTAGAGAAGAGATAGATAGAAGAGCAATTGCTGACCATAACAAAATTTCTCCAAAATAGTTAGGATGTTGCGATTTTGACCATAAACCAGAAGTAATAAATTTTTCTTTATTTTCAGGTAATGCTCTAAATGCAGATTTTTGCTGATCAGAAACAACCTCAATAGCAAAACCTACAATAAAAAATGCCAATCCAAGATAAAATAAAGCATTTGCAATAATCCCTTGAGAGCTTGATATAGCTGTTATTGCGCACATTGTGCAAATAGAAACCCACATGCCTTGTAAAGTCCATGTCATAAAAAACTGAGAGGCTGATGTTTTTATTGTTCTGAATCTTTTATCCTCACCATCTTTGTGGATTCTTCCAAACAAGAAAGTACCAAGCCTGATTGCCCAAATAGATATTAGTGTTACAACAATTAAATTCTGTATATTTAGTCCACTTAAATTATTTGACGAGAAGAAAACAAACCAAATGACGGTCAAATATGATAATGAGCCCGTTAGATCATAAAATTTTTCAGTCTGGAAAATATATGCTGGAATATACGCTACCCATTGGATCAAAAATGCAAGCATAACAGCTTGCATAACTATGTCACTTTTCGCTAAATAAGCAATTGTCATTGTGAAAGAGAACGCTATTGCTGCAAATAAAATATTTAAAAATGATTTCATATCTGATACCTCGCTATTAAAATAACATATAAATTAAATTTATTATGAAAATATCAACTAATCAATTTAAAAACGGTACAAAGTTAATTATTGATAATGCCCCATGCAGTATTGTTGAGCATGAATTCCATAAGCCTGGTAAAGGGCAAGCAGTTATGAGGATTAAGTATAAAAATTTAATTACTGGCAATACGAACGATAAAACATTCAAATCTGGTGAGAGTGTTGAAGCGGCAGATATTAGTCATAAAGAAATGGAGTTTTTATATCATGATAATGAGTCTTGGCATTTTATGGATACCAACACATATGAGCAAATTGAGGTTAAATCGTCTCAAATGGATGATGCGAAAAAATGGTTAGTAGGACAAGAGATATGTGAAATTATTTTATGGAATGATCAACCAATTGTTGTGACTCCTCCTGTTATAGTTGAATTGCTAGTTTCCAGCGCTGAACCGGGTGTCAAAGGCGATACCGTCTCTGGAGCAACTAAAACTGCAACTCTCGAAACCGGTGTGCATATTCAAGTACCCCTCTTTATTAATGAAAATGAAGCTATTAAAGTCGATACTAGAGATATGTCTTATGTTGGGAGAGCTAAAACTTGATTGATTTAATTAATAACGAAATAGCCAGCTTCATTGATTCTATTGAGAGTGTTGATGAAGATTTGCTGAACAAAATTAGAAATAAATATGCCTCTTCAATAACTGAAGATCTAAAAAATGGTCATTACACTTCCAATATATGTATGGTTTTGGCCAGTAATTTAAAATTAAATCCAAAAGAACTTTCTACAACACTTGTTGAAAAATTAAATAATCTTAATATTTTTGAAAAAGTTGAATCAGCAGGCCCAGGCTTCATAAATATTACACTAAAAAGAGAAGATTTTTTATCAACAATTAAAAACATAAATTCAGTTGGAGAAAAGTATGGAAGGTCTTTGATTGGAGAAGGAAAAAAAGTACAAATTGAATTTGTCTCTGCAAACCCAACTGGACCTCTTCATGTTGGTCATGGAAGAGGAGCTGCCTACGGAGATGCTATAGCAAGAATATTAACTGCAACTGGCTCCGAGGTCGAAAAAGAATACTACATAAATGATGCAGGAAGACAAATTGATATTTTGACTGTAAGTGTGATTATGAAAATGGCAAAGTTTGAAGGCTCATTTTTTCCTTCAAATGCATATAAAGGTCAATATATTGAAGATATTGGTAGCTATATTGAAGAAAATGAAAAAGTTAAATTTAATATTGATGAGTCTATTTTTAAAGGGCTACCAACTGATCCTGAAAAAGAAATTGATAGCTTGATTGAAACAATAAAACAAAAGTACCCTAGCGAATGGAACCTTATAAAAAGTTGTTCGCTTAAAAATATATTAGAAGATATCAATCAAGATTTAAAAAACTTTAATGTTGACTTTGATGTTTGGTTTAAAGAGTCCTCGCTAGGAGATCTTAGTGATGATAAGTCACAGCTTACAAAGTCAATAAATAAACTCCAAGAAGGTGGCAAAACATATGAAAAAGATGGAGCAATTTGGCTTAATACTGAAGTAAGTGGAGATGATAAGCATAGGGTTCTAATTAGAGATAATGGAAAGGCAACATATTTTGCAACTGATGTCGCATATCATAAAAACAAAGTCGATAGAGGCTTCGACAAGCTGATTAATATTTGGGGTGCCGATCATCATGGATATATTAAAAGAATAGAAGCATCGATCGAAGCACTTGGATCCAATAAAGACAAACTTGATGTGAGGTTGGTTCAATTTGCAAATCTTTTTAAAGATGGAGCTAAGGTAAAAATGTCAACAAGATCAGGTGACTTTTATTCATTAGGCGATTTAATTAAAGAAATTGGTTCAGATGCAGCTAGATTTTTTTATTTATCAAAACAATCTGATCAACATCTTGACTTTGATATCGATTTGGCTAAATCTGATAGCAAAGAAAATATTTTTTATTATATTCAATATGCCTATGCAAGAATCTTTTCTCTCGAAGAAAAATACTATGAAAGCAAAAAGACAAAAGATGCTAATAAATTTGATCTTGATAATAGTTATACCAAATGCGATAAATTAATTCATGAGATATCTAAATATCCTCAAGTAGTAGAAAAGTCAGCAAAAACTCTCCAGCCACATCTTATAATCTTTTATTTAAAGGACTTAGCTCAACTTTTTCATAGTTATTACAATGATAATCACGTACTGACTGAAGACCCAAAAAATCAACAACTCATAATCTCTTCTCTTTCAGCTGTTAAGCAAGTAATTGCAAATGGTCTAAACTTGATTGGCATTTCCCCAATGCAAAAAATGTAAATTTATGAAAGATTTTGCAACTCGAAAGCCAAAAAAAAGAAATTTAGCTAAAAAGAAATCTGCTTTTAGGTCGACAAGACAGACCTCGAATATCATATCCAAAAACTCAATTTTCATTTTATTGGTAATTTCATCATGTCTTGTAGTAACTTCATTTTTTTTCTTCAAAACAGATATTGCCTCAACAAATCCTGAAGATGTTTTTAACAATGTCACAATTGATTTCCCATCTTCATTATTGGAAGATTCGGTTTTAATTGAATCAAATGATGATGGTGAGCTTAGTTGTGAATACTTTGTTCAGATTGGTGCTTACGGTAATAAAAAATATGCTCTTGAAGCAGAAAAAATGTTAATGGGAGAAATTCAAAATATCAGTATTGATATTGTATATAGTACCCAACTTCCTGGAAAGCCCCTAAATAGCGTTATCTCTGGCCCATATGAAAATAGGTCTGCTGCAAATAATGCTAGAGAAAAAATTACTAAAAGTGGATTTGATCCAAGATTGAGAACTTTATGCAAACAGACATAAAAAAAAATATTAATCATGTTCTAAACAGCATCAATTCAAGCTGTCAGCAGGCAAATATAAATGCAAATAAAGTTTCACTTATTGCAGTTTCAAAAAGAAAAAGTATTGAAAATATTCAAAATGCTATGGATATTGGAATAAAAAATTTTGGTGAAAACTATGCTCAAGAATTAAATGAAAAAAATAAACTGCTAAATTCAGATATCATAATTTGGCATTTTATTGGACCATTGCAATCAAATAAAGTAAAACTTATAGCTGATAGCGCGTCTTGGATTCACACACTCGATCGAGAAAAAGTAATAGCTAAACTTAATGAAGCATGTAATACATTTAATAAAACTATAAATGGGCTCATTCAAATCAATATATCTATGGAAAAAACAAAAAATGGTTGTAATCCAGATCAAATGTTATATCTTGCTGATTTGGTTGAGTCTGCAAGTAATATAAATCTTAGAGGAATTATGGCTTTACCGGATATAAATGCAAATGCTTCTGACAGAGAAACAGAAATGAGAGAAATTATAGATTTAAGTAAAAAACTTCAAAAAAAATATCCTCATGCAAGTGAGATATCAATGGGAACTACTAATGATTTTGAAGAAGCAATTGTGTATGGCTCAACTATGGTTAGAATAGGCGAGTTAATTTTTGGGAAGAGAACGTGAAAAAAATTCTATTTTATGGTGCAGGAAATATTTCTCAGGCATTAATAATGGGCCTATTAAGCTCAGGGTTTAATAAAAATAATATTGAATATATTGATAGAAACTTATCAAATCAAAAAAATCTCAAAAAACTTAAAATAAAAAAAGCTAATCAAAAGAATATATCCAAAATAGATGTTTTTGTGCTTGCGGTTAAGCCGAAAGATGCACTTGAGGCCTACAATGAAATTATCGAACTTCAAGACAAACCAAAGATAATTAGCTTAGTTGCAGGAATAAAAACTCAAAAATACTTAAAATCAAATAATATAGCGACTCTAATGAGAGCAATGCCAAATACCTCTTCAAGATTTTGTCAGGGCATTACAGCACTATTTAATAAATCGTTTAGTGATAGGGATTTCAAATTTGTAAAAAAATTATTTAGCCAAGTTGGATTTGTTATCGAATTAGATAAAGAGCAAAAGATGAATCAATTTACTGGCCTTATTGGAAGTGGTCCTGCTTATTTTTTTTATATCCTTAAAGTATATGAAAATGAACTTTTAAAAATGTGCAATGGAGATATGAAAATTGTAAAACAAATGATGACAAGTCTTATTCAGGGAGTGGCCATGTCAATAAATAATAATAGTAATTTAGATGAATTGATAAAAATGGTAGCATCAAAAAAGGGAACTACTGAGGCTGGTTTAGAATATTTTAAATCAAATAAGCTTGATACAATTTTTAAAAAAGGCTTGCAAAGTGCCGTAAATAGATCAAAAGAAATTTCAAATGAATTCTAGTAGCTATCAATTACTTGGACTATTCTTAAATGTACTAAATTATGGGTTCATCTTTTTGCTTATCTTTAGCGCCCTTAAAGTGGATTACTACAACTCAATCGTAAAGATCTTTGTAAAGGCATACAAACCTATTTCAAAAATAAGCTTAATTTCAAATCAATTGATAAATGTTCTCTTTTTAGCGGTTCTTATTAAGTTTGTATCATTATATTTACTTTATTCAAACAGCTACGACAGTTCTGTTTTAATTCTGGTTGCAGTTATTCAAAATCTTCAAATTATCCTAAGAATTGTTTTGTTTACAATTATTGGTGGCGTAATTCTTAGTTGGGTACAACCAAAAAATTCTAATGCTTTCCTCGATTTGGTTATTGAAATTTCAGATAAAATTCTAATGCCGTTACGTCAATATATTCCCTCAGCAGGTGGTTTAGATTTTTCTCCATTATTTATATTTATTTTAATTCAGTTTCTAAACGGCTTTCTGAATGATCTTTTAAGATACGTGGTATGAATACAGAAACAAAACTCATAAAGTTTGAAGAAGGCATTACTCTGGAATCAGGAAATCATTTAGAAAGTTTTGAATTAATTGTTGAAACCTATGGTGAATTGAATAAATCAAAGTCAAATGGTGTTCTTTTGTGTCATGCTTTTTCTGGTAATCATCATGCAGCAGGAAAGTCTGAGGATGGGTCTATCGGGTGGTGGGATCAACTGGTTGGATCTGATAAAGCCATTGATACAGATAAATATTTCGTGGTTTGCTGTAATAATCTTGGTGGCTGCTCTGGTTCTTCTGGACCAACAAGCATAAATCCTCAAACTGGAAAAATATATGGAAAAGATTTCCCACAAGTAAGTGTTTTAGATTGGGTAAATTCTCAAAAAATGTTAAGTGAGAAATTAGGAATAAATAAGTGGCACTTAGTTATCGGTGGAAGCTTAGGTGGTATGCAAGCCTTGCAATGGTCCATTACATTTCCAGATTCAGTTAATAAAGCAGGAATTCTGGCGGCAGCAGCAAAATCAAGTACACAAAATATTGCATTAAATGAGGTAGCAAGAGAGGCGATAAGAAAAGATCCAAACTTTATGGACGGTGACTACTCAATAAATCAAGTTAAACCAAAGGATGGTATAAAAACAGCAAGAATGCTTGGACATATTACTTACCTATCAGAAAAACATATGGATTTAAGATTTGGAAGAAGATTTCAAGAAGAAGACTCAAAAGTTAGCAAAAAAGTTGATTTCGAGGTTGAGAATTACTTGCAGTACAAGGGTGAAAAATTTTCTGAGAATTTCGATGCCAATAGCTACATCCTTATGACTAAGGCAATGGACGGGTATGATATTGCTCAAGATAAGAATACTCTCGAAACTAATCTTCAAAATGTAAAAGCATCACTTCTTATTATTGGCTTTTACACAGATTGGTTATATCCACCTGAAAGAGGAAAAGACATTCAAATTGCTGCGATTAATCAAAATGTAAAATCTTCTTACATTGTTCTAAGTGGTGAACATGGACATGATAGTTTTTTATTTGAAAATGAAAAATATGTTAAAACTTTGAAAGAATTTATTGAATCAAAATGACCATGAAAATATCAACAATTATAAAAGAGTGGGTACCAAATAAAAGCAAAGTTATAGATTTTGGATGTGGTGACGGTACCTTGCTTAAAGATTTAATTAAAGAGAAAGATGTTCAGGGTTATGGCATAGAAATTGATGACAAAAAAATAATAAGTTGTATAAAAAAAGGTGTCCCAGTTATGAAGCAAGATATCGATATGGGTCTAGATGAATTTGAATCCTCAAACTTTGATATGTCAATTATGGCAAGATCAATTCAATGTCTTAGAAATCCTAATCATGCTCTTGGTAAAATGCTTAGTTTTTCAAAACAATGTGTTGTTACGCTTCCAAATTTAGGATATTGGAGATGTCGTTTAAATCTTGCAACGGGCAGAATGCCAGTAACACCTGATTTACCTTCAAGCTGGTTTGAAACAGAGAACATTCATCTTTGCACTATCCAAGATTTTGAAAAACTATGTGAAGACGAATCAATCAGTATTAAACGTAAAATTTTTATCAGCCAAAATAAGAAAGAAGGTCTTCTATCTAAAATATATCCAAATCTTTTTGCAACTGAGGGAATTTATTTACTTGAAAAAGAATAAAGAAATTCTAATTGCGACCTCTAATAACGGAAAGATCAAAGAATTTGAAAATCTCTTAGCTAAATATAAAGTAGTTTCTCTTAAAGATTATGATATTGAAGATGCTATAGAGGACGGGACATCTTTTTTGGAAAATGCGCTCATAAAAGCTAAACATGGTTCTATTAAAACAGGTTTATATTCTATCGCAGACGATTCAGGCTTGGTTGTACCAAAATTAAATAATCAACCTGGGATATATTCTGCAAGATACGCAGGTAATAAAGCATCAGATAAGGATAATAGGGATAAAATTATTGAGGAATTAAATAAACTTTCTGTGAAAGAATTAAGTGCTTATTACGTATGCTGTCTTGTTGGAATAGAGGCTTATGATGATCCAATGCCTTTGATATCATTTGGAAGAATTTATGGAAAAGTTTCTATATTAAGTTCAGGAGATGGTGGTTTTGGTTACGATAAAATTTTCTACCCTGATAATTTTGATTGCTCAATGGCATCGATTGATTCAAGTATAAAAAATAAAATTAGTCACAGAGCTATTGCAGTAAAGGATTTTATGAACAAATTCAACAAACTTATTTTTTAATGTAGTTGAATTCGTAGATTCTTCTTCCCTCTTTGATACCTCTTTCTTCAAACTTTGAGAAATCATTTTTCTTTTTTAGATTTTCTTTGGTCACAAAATCTGATCGATCAAAAGAATCAAAAATACTTTCAGCATAATTCTCCCAATCTGTAGAAATATATATCTCGGAATCATTTTTCATCGTTCGCTTAACAATAGAAAGAAATTCATCATTTATTAATCTACGCTTATGATGTTTCTCCTTCGGCCATGGATCAGGACAAATTATTACAACTTTATCAAATACCTCTTTTGGTTTATTGTCTAACAATAACCTAATGTCTTGATCATAGATTCTAATATTTTGAATTCCCTCCTCGATAATGCTTGCTAACAATGAGCCGATGCCTGATAAATAGACTTCACTGCCTATATAAAGAGTATCTTTGTTTAATTTAGCTTCTTTGCACAAATGTTTTGCGTTTCCAAAACCAATTTCAAGATGACAAGAAGAATAATTTTTTAATACTTCAGATATATCATCAACATCAGTTACCAAAAAATTATCAAGTTGCTCTAGAGCTTTTGATTGTCTTTTAGTGATGCGACCCCTCCTTTTCACAAAGGATGGTAGATATTTAAGCTGCATTTACTCGATTGATTTATGCAAAATCAACCATTAAAGATTTTAGTTTTTTAAGAGCAGTATTTTCTATCTGTCTAATTCTTTCAGCTGAAACTTCATATTCATCAGCAAGATCATGGAGTGTAGCCTTTTGATCTGACAAATATCTTCGTTGGAGTATATCTTTACTCCTATCATCAAGCATTTTTAAAGCTTCTACTAATTCACTTCTATTTACTTGTTCGGCTTGCTCGTTTGCAACAATTACCTCTGGATCATACCTTTTATCTTCTAGGTATTGTGACGGTGACATTACTTCTTCATCATTGCCTGTTTGGACCGGTGCATCAAAAGATGAATCATTGGATGATAGTCTGTTTTCCATGTGGAGCACATCTTTAACATCAACATTTAAATCTGATGCAATGCTCTCAGCTTCTTCTTTAGTCAACCATTCTAAACTTTTCTTTTTCCCTCTCAGATTAAAAAATAACTTTCTCTGAGCTTTTGTTGTAGCAATTTTTACAAGTCTCCAATTTTTAAGAATATACTCATGGATTTCTGCCTTAATCCAATGAACTGCAAAAGATACTAGCTTGACTCCTCTATGAGGATCATATTTATCTACAGCTTTCATAAGTCCAACATTACCCTCTTGAATGATATCTCCAAGTGGAAGTCCGTAACCTTGGTAAGATCTCGCAATATGAACAACAAATCTCAAATGATGTATTACAAGTTGTCTGGCAGCATCTAGGTCATCTTCTTCATAAAGTTTTAGCGCAAGTTCTTGTTCCTGCTCTTTAGTAAGAATAGGAATTGCATGAACAGAGGATAGATATGACTCAATATCCTTTCCAGGACTGTTCAGTTGAGATGGTTGTAATTGTGTGCCCATGTTATAAATAAATATTATAATTAATTATACTAATTAATTATGATTAATAGAAAATTATACCAATTTTTTTAAAAAATCTCCTAATATTGGCAAAAATGCATCTTTTATTGAATTATTTCGCATACAAATAAAATATGGATTTAGAATTGATTCTTTCTTTGCATAACTAAGATCTGAAAAATCGTCTACTTTCAATACACAGCCGCCGTAAGCACTTAAAACTGAATGAGCCGCAGCTATGTCCCATTCTGATGTTGGGCCAAATCTTGGGTAAATATCAGCTTCGTTGTCAGCAATAGCACATAATTTCAGCGAACTGCCTTTTTCAATAATCTCATAATTAACGCCCTTTTCATTTAAGTATTTTAAAAAAGCTTTATCGTTATCGCTTTTGTGACTTTTACTCATAACAATTCTTAAAACATCAGGAATACTCTTATCAGAATGATAGTTATCAAAAATTGAGCCATGCCAACACTTTTCAAAAACTGGCGCTGCGACAATACCGAAAACAGGTTTTCTATCTTCAATTAATGCAATATTCACTGTGAATTCGTCGTTCTTATTTATAAACTCTCTTGTACCGTCCAGCGGATCAACTAACCAATAAAGATTTGGGAGTGCTTTGAGAATTGTATCTTCGAATGTTTCCTCAGAAATGACTGTGATATCAGGTGTTATTTTCTTTAGTCCTTCAGTTATTATCTTGTTTGATGCCTTATCGGCTAACGTTAGTGGCGATCCATCAGCTTTGTCACTCATCTCAAAATTATCACTGTTATAAATCTGCATGATCTCTTTTGAGGCTGCATCAACGCAATTAATCAGGTCATCAATTATTTGATTAGCAAATTCTTTATTAAATTTCATTGATATAAATCACAAGTTTTATCTTCAAGATTTTGATAGTCGAGGACGTCTAAGATTTTATAATGAATATCAGTATTATCCATCAAGCCAGTAAAATTTTCTGCACCTGGTCCATAGGCATAAACACCGACAGGTGCTCCAGTATGCCTACCAGTCCCCCATTGGAAAATAACTCTATCATTATTCTGTCTAAGAATTTGTAATCCACCAGTTTCGTGATCGGCAGTTATTATTAAAAGTGTTTCTTCGTCTTCTGTTACAAAATTAATCAAATCCGAAATAGTGTTATCAAAATCTTGAAATTCAGTTACCATTTTTTCAGCATCATTGTCATGTCCGGCCCAATCAATTTGACTTCCTTCTGTCATTAAAAAAAATCCGGTGCATTCTGACTGATCCATAACAAGCTGCTTAAGTGCAAAGTTTGTCATTTCTTGTTGAGTTGGATTTTCGGAAGACCTTACAATTCCATCTTCGTCAAATAATCCTAAAATTTTTTTATTATTCTTGAAGCCAAATTTTAAATAATTTTTTTTATTAATTAGGACGTGAGTTTCATCAACCTCTTTTAAATCAAAAAATTCTAGTCCACCGCCTAAAGCAATATTAATAGGTGAAGATAATAGTTGTTTAGCAATCTCTATAGTTTCATACCTTGAATCAATATGTGCATAAAAGGCCGCCGGTGTGGCATGCGTTATTGATGAAGTTGCAACAAGCCCTGATAAATATCCCTTTTCAGATAGT
>LULP01000657.1_pt1 | contig 26402 bp, 28 predicted proteins | sample 728111 | NCBI WGS metagenome assembly LULP01 (sample SAMN03860286, study PRJNA289734) | marine metagenome | biome: seawater column; feature: ocean; material: water; isolation source: Red Sea water column Station 149 - depth 25m | place: Saudi Arabia: Red Sea | collected 2011-10-15 | depth 25 m
TCATTATGTCGTTACTTTCAATATGAACTTCACCGTTATCAACGAGGGTAGGAACCAATCCTCTAGGATTTATACCAAGAAACCATTCAGAAAATTGCTCCTGTTTAATTAAATTAATTTCGTGTGAATGCCAATCAATATTCTTAATATTAAGAAAGATTCTTAATTTTTGTGAACAAGCAGAGCCCTTAAAATGAAGTAAATGTATTCCTTCCCATGAAAGAACTTCTTTTGTTTTAATATCGGTTATATCTAATTTCATTTAAATAATATTATTTAAGTACTTTTAAAATTCCGAGCTCTCTTGCTTCAAAAAAATATTTCATAAAAACTTTTTTATCATTTGTAGACATTTCAAGCACTTCGTCAATATACTTTTCCATAGAAGCTAAGCCAAATTCAACAACCATAGCAATAGCCACAGCTGACTTAATTTCAGCATTAGGTTTTTTTAATTTTTTTAATTTTGTAAGTTGTTCTAGTGTTTGTCTTGAAACAGACAAATTTGAATCAATTTGAACTCTTACTAAATCCATTTGATCATCAAGTACAGCTCTTATAATAGCTTTAAAGTAATCTTCAGTTATAGTTGATAGGGGTTCGTCTCCAAGATTATTGGGCGATACATTTCTCCTTTCTAATTGTTGAACATGTTCAAATGCCAATTGTTTGTAGGTTGCAATTAATAAACCTTTTTTTCCACCAAAATAATGATGAATTTGAGCATGATTTACACCAGCATGGTCAGCAATATCTCTTATAGTAAGTTGATTTGGGCCTACAGATCCAACAAGATATGCTGCAGAATCTATAAGACGCTTTTCAACATTTTTTCTACCTCTTCTATTATTATCATCCATTAGTATATGAATATTAATGCTTAAAAAGCTCACCTTTGAGTTTTGTAGTAAGTTTGTCAATATTATTTACAATATCTTCATCATCTACACAACCATATATATGTTGATCTGGTCGAATTATCGCAGCAGATATATTATTTTCTTTAGCCCAACTAGAAATCTTTTTATCTTGATTAAATTTATTATCTTCTGTCATTAGATGGATATTATTATCAAAAATTTTTGCTGATTCTAAATTCTTAATTTCATTGAATACATTTATATCATTGTGAAATAGTAAAATTCCAAAATTGTTACCAAGATATTGATCAAATAATTTATTATCGACTTTAATATCAAGAGAAGGGTGAGGAATAATTACACCATTAACATCATTAGGGAATAGATAATTATCAATCATTCCATTTTTAATTTTCCATGGCTTTTGAAATTTTAAAGGTTTTAGAAGTTTTGGTATATAACTGGCAACATTGAGATAAATGTCTCTTAAGGTTGCTGTTAACCAATCTTGACTTCCAATTATATCGCCTTGTTTCATTGCGCCTTTTATTACAAAATCCACAATTCCTTTTCTTTCTAATGAATATGTATTAAGAATTTTTTTATTAAAAACGTTGTTCATTACTCCTGATAATTTCCAACATAAGTTATATGAATCCTTTATACCTTGGCATAGACCTTGTCCTAAAAACGGAGGCATTTGATGGGCAGCATCACCTAAAAGAAAACAATTATTAAATTTAAAATTTTTTGCCAATAGACCATGAAATGTATAGGCACTAGATCTTAACAATTTACCACTATGCAGTGGAATTTCTGGATTCAGCCTCCATAGATGTGGCTTCATCATTTTACGTATATTTTTTTCGTCTTCTAATGTCGCTAAATTATCATCAGGATTAACCTTAAATTCCCATCTAACGTGTTGTCCTGTTATTGGAACAATTGTCGTTGGTCTTTTATAGTCACATATCTGATATCGATCTGTGTTAATTTTGTATTTTTCATCTACTTGATAATCTACAACAACCCAATCTTGATCACATTTATAATCAAACGATTCTATATTCAATGCCTTTCTAACAAAACTATTAGCACCATCACAAGCTAAAACATAACTACTTGTAATATATTCATTTTCTTCATTGTTTATATTTAATAAAGTTAAATTATTAATAGATTCTTGAGCATCAATATTTGTTAACTTATAGCCAAGTTTTATATCAATATTGTTATGTTTAATAGCTTCACTTCTTAAAAATTTTTCAAATATAGGCTGATTAAAGAAAACACTTTCATCATAACCATTAATAGGTTCATCAAGTTTAAGATTTATATTTACAATAGATTTACCTTTATTGTTTAAAAAATTAATTCCTTCCATTGGATGAATAATTTTAGAAATTTCATCCATAAAACCCATTGTTTGGAATATTCTTTGAGTTTGTCCATCAAAATGAACAGCTCTTGGAATATCCCAAATTTCTTTTTTAGGTTCTATTACAATTGTATTGAAACCTTTTTGTCCAAATAAATTTGCTGTTACAGCGCCGACAGGACCATAACCTATTATTGCAATATCATAGTGCATATAATGTTATTATCTATAAGTTAATTTATTTTAGTCAAGTGGATAGATGACATAAAAAATATATTTTATAATTGACACAATGTACACAGTAGATAACTTTATAAACGGTAAGTCTGATACTGCCTCAAAAAATTCATCAATAATTGTTAACCCATCCTATGGTAAAGAGATAGGAAAAGTACTTTATGCTACTGATGAATCAATAAATTTAGCAGTTGAAACATCATTAAAAGCATTTAATACATGGTCACAAACTGGTTTAAGTTTTAGAGCAGAATTGATGCTTGAATTTAGACAAGAACTTATAAAAAAATCATCTGAAATAATTGACTTATGTACTACTGAAGCCGGTAAGACATATCCAGATGCTGAAGCTGAATTGGATAGAGCGGTTCAATGTATTACTCATGCTGCATCTGTTCAACACTTTTATCCGTCTCATTTGAGTCCCAATGTTGCAGGTGGAATCGATATTGCAGATAGACGTTATCCACTAGGAGTTGTTGTTGGTGTTGGCCCATTTAATTTTCCAATATTAATACCAATTGTTCATAGCTCTATGGCTCTTGTTACGGGAAATACATTTATATCTAAACCAAGTGAAAAAGTTCCGTCAATTTCAAGATTGATAGCAGAAATATATAAGGATGCAGGTTTACCTGATGGATGTTTTAACCTTTTAAATGGTGGCAAGGATGTTGTTGAGAGTCTTGTTTGTCATAAAGATGTTGCAGCTTTAGCTTTTATTGGTAGTACTCCTGCAGCTAAAAGTTTAAAAATGCTAGGCGTTGAAAATAATACAAAAGTTCAAGCTTTAGGTGGTGGTAAAAATCATATGATTGTTTTGCCTGATGCTGATTTAGATATGGCTGCAGATGCTGCCGTATCTGCAAGTTTTGGTGCAGCAGGTCAAAGATGTATGGCAGTTTCGGTTGTAGTCGCAGTTGGTGATATAGCAGATGATTTAGTTAAAAAAATTAAAGAGAGAATGCCTAATCTAGTTATTGGTAAAACTGATAACTCTGATACTCAATTAGGACCAGTAATATCACAAGAAAATAAAGATAAAATCTACTCTTTTATAGAAACTGCAGAACCTGAAGGAGCCTCATTAGTAGTTGATGGAAGAGAAGTATCAGACGCTATGGAAGGTTGTTTTGTTGGTGCTACATTAATTGATAATGTAAAACCTGGAATGTCTGTTTACGAAAATGAAATATTTGGACCTGTTTTGTCTTTTGTAAGGGCAGAAACTTATGAAGATGCAATGAATATTACACATAGTCATAAATTAGGTAATGGGGCAGCAATATTTACTCGTGATGGAGGGGTTGCACAAAAATGGACTAATGAAATCCAGGCAGGCTCTATTGGAATAAATGTTCCAATACCACTCCCAACTTATACTCATAGTTTTGGTGGATGGAAGGATAGTGGTTTTTCTGAAACAAAAGCTTTTGGACCTTCTTCAATCGATTTCTATACCAAAACGAAATCTGTAGCAACTAGGTGGCCTGACCCTAAAGATAGCAAAGTTGATCTTGGTTTTCCCAAGAATGACAAATAATTTTTTAAATCTTTTAATCAAATTAATAATTAATTTTATATTTATATTCATAGATATATACATATCGACTCTAATCTTTTTTAGAGAAAAGCTTTTTTATACTCCTAATATTAAAAAATCAAAATATGCAAAGAAAACATTATTTATCGATAATCAAAGTCATTTTTACTTTGAATTTGGTAATGCTAAAGCTACTGAAGAAGATACAATTCTTATGATTGGAGGAATACCCACAAATCCTATGGAGTCGATGAGTTGGCTAGCAGCTGAACTTATTAATTTAAATACTAATTTCAAAGTTTTAATATTTAATATTCCTTTCTACGAAAATCATTTTGATATTGAGTTATCAGATACATTGGCATCCACAAATGGTAAAAATCTATTTACTAATAAAATAATTGATAATAAAAAAATTAATGTGGATCATAAATACTCACATAAAAATCAAGGAATAAAAATAAATGATTTCCTTAAGGCTCTAAATATAACTAAATGTCACTTTGTAGGTCATGATAGGGGTGCCGTAATTTTAGAATATTTTGCAATTAATTTTCCTAGTAAAGTATTAAGTTATTCAAGAGGATCTCAAGTTTGGAATTATATTGAACCAGAATGGGAATTATTGGCACCAGATATATGTGTTGGACCTCCACACAAAATTATGACAGTGTATGAGCAACTTAGACTTCTTCTTTTTTCAGTAATTCATTTTAAAAAACCACTTGAGCTTCTATCTGATTCTTTTGAATTAAAAGGTAGCAGAGCAAAAAAAGGAACAGATTTATACGATAGATATACTCATCTAAAATATAAATCACAACTGTCATATAAAAAATATTCAGAAAAGTTTAAACATTCACTTATTCAAGGTGGTGTTTACTCCGAGGTGAAGAATAGGGCTAATCTTAGAGAAAGATTATTTCCAATCATGCAATTTCAAGGAGAAGATGAGTTTAAATATAATAATTCAGGTACATTGATTTCTGATCAGCCCTATTTTGGTATTTATAATTTATTTAGAAATGAAATAAAAGATGTTTATCCAGGTTGTATTGGCCAAGAATTTAAAAAGTATCAAAGTCAATACGTTACAGAAAAGCTTAATTATAAAGAAATCCAGTTAAAGCCAAACGCTAGGTTTTCAAAATTTTGTTTAATTCCAGATTCAGCACACTTTAATGTTGTTGAAAATCCAAAAAGTTGCGCAAATGCAATTGCAGATTTTATAAAAGAAATTAATTAGATTTTAAATAAAATCTTACAAACAATCCAAATAATAAAATGATCAAAATAGCCAGAATAACTATTTCTTTAAAAGCCAAAATCATAATCCATGCAAATAATATTGCATTAATAAAAGGTGAGGGCGGTTCTTTTAGTTCATAATCTCTATTTAGCCAGGGACTTCCAATAAACCTAGTTTCATCTGTAAATCTATCTCCCCATAAAAACATCATTACAGGATTAATTTTTGGTGGATTCATCCAAATAGTCTGATTATCCATTGTGTTTTTCATTTCATTAAATACCTCTTGATATTGTTGAGATAAATCATTTGTTTCATATGGATCATTTAATATATCGTAAAGCTCATATGTTTTAGGGCCATTTGCTTGAATATTTTGGCTATAGAACAGCTTCCATTTTCCATTAAATAGAGCTCTTTCATCATTTATAACTATATTGCCAGTATGTACATTTTTTGGTTCCTTGATATTGTTATTGATCAAGTCATCCCATCTATCAACGCCTGTAAAAGATGAATTATTAACTTTAATAGAGGCTGCTGATAAAAGTGTTGGTAAGAGATCCTGAGCAAAGAAAAATTGTTCAGATTTTCCTCCCTCAAGTTTACCTTTCCAGTAAATTACAGCAGGCACTCTTATGCCACCCTCATATGCTGAAAGCTTGCTACCCTTTAATTTACCAGCACTACCTCTTGCAGATAAAAGATCAGGTGCTATAACTTTTGCTATCGGATCAACATCAAAAACAGGCCCGTTATCACTAAAAAATACAATGATTGTTTCTTCAAGGAGTCCTGAGTCAACATATAAAAAAAGTGGGGTAGATTCGTCTTTGTTTTCAATTATTCTTACAGCCTCATTAGCAATGAGAGTTGTAGAATAGCCGTCTTCATATAGAACTTCGCCGTTTTTATGCCAATCTAACCTTCCTGAAAAACCATGATCAAAATAACCAATACCTCCCATAAGATGACCATAAGTTGAATCAAAGCCTCTATTTATTGGTAAAAAGGCATCATCAGACATACCTAAGTGCCATTTTCCTGATAAAGCTGTTACATATCCTACATCTCTCAAGTATTCAGGCATAATTTTGTGCTCAAGCGGCATTCCGAATGATTCAACTCTTGGATTAGCAAAAGGTCGAACAACACCATTAGCAAAGTTGTTAATACCTGTAAGCATTGATGCTCTAGTAGGACTGCATGATGGATCAGCATAAAATCGATTCATCTCCAAACCTCTAGAGACTAAATTATCAATATTTGGTGTTGGAATCGTGCCACCATGATAAGAGACATCACCCCAGCCAAGATCATCAGTTAATATGATAACTATGTTTGGTTTATCAAGCGCTATTAAACTACATGAAAATAATAGTAAAAATGCAAATTTTTTCATTATTCTATTATATAACCTTATTGATATTTTTAGTCATATGGATAAACTTACATAAGTGTTTTTAAGGAGTAAAAATGGCAAAAATTAATGTTTATATAGTGGTAAATTTAACTATAAATGATGCAGAAGAATACAGGATTTATGAAAAAGGATTTTTTCCAATTTTAAAAAAACATAATGGAACTTTTATTACATATGATGATTCGCCAGATGTGCTTGAGGGACCAAAACCTTTACCTGGGAGAGCAATTATTTTTACTTTCCCATCCGAAGAAGATGCTAATAATTGGTGGAATGTTGTTGATTACCAAGAATTAAGTAAACATAGAAGGGCTGGAACGAATGCAACTATTCAACGTATTAAGGGACTTCCTCCAAGAGAATAATGATTGATTACCTAAGAATACAGAAAATTATTCACTGGTTAATGGCTATTATCATAATGCTTGATTTAAATATTGCTCAAAAATTTGGAGGTGAAATGCAACTTTTGGATCGTTTAGAATCAAGAGTAGATCACGCAACAGCAGGCATGATAGTTACTTTTTTATTTGTTTTAAGAATAATATTAAGATATCGGTATGGAGCACCAAGTCTCCCACAAACAATGCCACTGTGGCAAACACATTTAGCTAAATTTGGGCACTTTGGTCTCTATTTTCTTATGGGATTACTAATTATATCTGGAATAACAACAGCAAATTTTACTAGTGACCCAATTGTGGTATTTGGTTTATTTAATTTATCTTCAGAAGTAGACAATTTATATATGTTTGAGTTAATTCGAGGCATTCATGAATTCGCAACAAACGCTATAATTGCTCTAATAATTATTCATATACTTGCTGCCATTTATCATCACTTTATTATAAAAGATGATACTACCAAAAATATGCTTAAATTTTGGACAAGAAAATCTTTGAGATGATAGTTCAGAGTCAATTAGAGATAAATAAAGAGTCTAATATAGTTATTGATTTAATTAAAAGTAAAAGTAATCTTGAAAAATTTCATCCTTTTTGTAAAAAAAATATAGTAGTTAAATGGAAAGGTAAAAATTCTGAAGATATAGTTATTTATCATAATAATAAACAATATGTAAGAAAATTTACTGAATGGCATCAAAGTGGTTATGAGCTTGAGATATTTGAAGATAGAAAACTTGCAGATATTTCATGGAATGTTAAAGATTTAAATAACAAATCTATTATTAAAATCACAGCAAAACCTTATCTACCATATAAATATAGATTTATTAATGTAATAGTATTCAATCTATATGTTAAATACGTTCTGCAAAGTTACTTAAATTCAGTTGTAAAAGGGCTTAAATATTACCTAGAAACTAATAAAACTGTATCAGATAATCAATTTGGTAAACATATTTGGTATTCCTAATATATTATTTAACATAATATATATTATGCGAAGTTATATATTTGTATTTGATATGTCCCTATCCTATACTCAACACTCATATAGTCTTTTTATAGTTATATAAATATGGAAAACAACGAAATTATCTACCTTTGTATGGTTATATTTACATGTTATGGCTTTAATTTAGCTCAAGGATTAAGAGCTGCAATCAATAGAGGTGACACAGTTAGAGTCACTCCAAAGATATTATGTTTTGTTTTTTGTATATCTGTTTCAATAATTGCAATAAATATTATGATAGGTTCGCCCTTTTCTTCATTAATAATTTATCTACATGTATTAATAATGATTTTTCAATCTGCTATGATTTGGTACTCGAAGCCAGACTAACTATTCAACAGAACTTCTAATAATTTCTAAGTCTTTTGTTAAAACACTACCTATTGCGGTATGAGATAAGTTTTGTCTTGAAATCCCAATGATCTCAGCTATTGTTTCTGCTGCATATATGCCTGTACAGTGACCGCCCATAAATTTAGTCATACCATTATTTTTAAGCCAGTTTGCAGTTTTAATTATAGTATTGTCATCAGCTTGAAATAAATGAAAGCCGCCAATAGCACCATAAACAGGTACATCTTTTATTTCCTGCAGTTTTTTTGCTGTATTGATTATCCCAGAATGTCCACAACCGGACATCATAATCCAACCTTTATCAGTTAACATACCAACAGATTGATCATCTTTTATGATATCTGGTACTTTAAACTCTTTATCTATATATAAGCCTTTGGGACCATTATAATATTCAATTTTTCTATCTATCGTTCCTGTTGCATATATATTTTTTGCGACCATTTTATAATCATCTAGGATTATGAATTTTATACCCTCCTCCTCTGCTACTTTTTTAAATTCAAGAGAATCATCAAAGTTTCCAGGACCTTCTTTAGTTCCATCTTTTTTGTATCTTTGATCAAAAAATCCTCTCGCAACATAAACCTTACTAAATGCATCTTTATTAATATCTTTAAAAGTTTTTCTTAATTTAATAAGACCCCCAGTATGATCACTATGAAAATGACTTAAAACAACTTTATTAACTTTTGAGAGATCTTTATTTAGTACTTTAGCGTTATGTAAAACAGTATCTTCATGGAATCCAGTATCAAAAAGTATAGATTCGTTATCACTTTCATAAAGCGCTGAAAAACTCCATTCTCCAAAACCTCCAAAATTAGAAATATTAGTTGCTAATACTGTAATTTGATAATCAGCATTAATGGCTGCTGAAAATAAAAGAACAAAGAATTTTATATGTTTGAATGTTTTGGACCACATAATATTACCTTAATGCTTTGTGCTCCACCCTCTAGAAGTGGGTCTAATTGTGTGAGCAATCCTGTTTCAACTCTCCAGTTAAGATATTTTGCTTGATGTTCGAGAGTTTCCCAATCTTCAATTAGGTGAATTGTATTAGTAGAATCTTCGATGTAAGTATCAACAGAAATACATCCATCATAACTTCTTGTATCAGGTAATGCTTCTGTCATTGCGCTCTTAAGCGCATCTAACATATTTTCTTTTGCTGGAAATGAAACAATAACTAAGTTTTTCATAATTACCTCCTATTTAACAAAACTTGTAACTTCATTTAAAAACTTATCAAACGAAGGTTGATGGTTATACATCATATGACCTGATTCAAATTCAGAAAATATTACTCTAGACATATCGACTGAGTTATCATTCATAAAGTTTTCAGCTGTAAAGCATGGAGTAGCAAGATCATATAGTCCACACGAAACATATACTTTAAAATCTTTATTATATCTTTGAGCTCTAGCAATATGAGGAACTGTATTCACATAACCAAAATCATTGCCCTTCCATTGTTGCGGATGTTTCCAACTATAAAAAACTTCCGAATCACCACTCTGATATAACATTTCCATTTCAACACCGATTTCACTGAACCAGGTATGAATAGCTGTTACATATGCAGACATGAAACCTTCACTCGAAACATCTGTATCCGAATATTGACCACCTGATATATAGTCAGAATTCTTATATCGCGAATCTAGTCTTCCTACTGAAAATCCTTCGTCTCTTAATAATTCTTTCCTAAAACTTGATGGATCAACTCTCATATCAAAATCTTCAACAAATCTTTTACTTAGCCCAGTAAAAAATGAATATTTTTCCATAATTTTATTTCTTTCATTATCTTCAATCCTTGAACCTTTCAAAAGTGCTGGTCCATATTCATTTAAGCTAAACTCTTTTGAATCATTATAAAATTCAGTCAAAGTTTTATCAGTATCTATCTTTCCATGATAATATGCTGTTGCCGCATAAGACGGTAAAAATCCATAATGAGGACTATTATTACCAGGATGAAAGACTAGATATTGATAGTCTGATGCAGGCGCCACCATTAATAATCCATTAATTTCTATTGGCGTAATATCACCTGATCTTAATTCAGATATCAACAATGGGCCTCTAATACCTCCGTAACTCTCTCCTAAAATATATCTTGGAGAATTCCATCTTTTACTATCAGTTATCCAACGTCTAATAAATTCTGCAATAATTTTTGGATCCTCGTTTACACCCCAAAACTCTTCTCCCTTATGACACCCAATTGCTCTACTGTAACCAGTACCAACTGGATCAATAAAAACTAAATCTGCATCGCTAAGTGGAGATAATTTATTATCTACAATGTTATATGGTGGAGCACCATCATCGGTAGCATCACTAGGAACTTTTATAACTTTTGGCCCTAAAACACCCATATGAAGCCACAATGAAGCTGAACCAGGACCACCATTAAAACTAAATATAACCGGTCTGTTAATATTTGAATCTTTTGCTATATATTCTGTATAGAAAAAAGATGCCATAGGTAAGTTAGGATTATCTTTTTCATAGATAATTTTTTCTTTCAAACTTGCCACATATTCAATTTTCTTACCATTGAATATGCCATTAAAGGAATTTGAAAAAGTTCTTTCAACTAAATTATCTTTTGTAATCTCCTTGCATTTATCATCAGCAATTAAATGATCATCAGCAATTAATGAAAATGAAAAAAACAATATATATAGGTAGCGCATTTAAAATTTCTCCATATTTAAATATATTTAATTATTGTCTATATTTTATCTATTAAACTATACTTTTATGATAAGAATTACAAATAAACTTTAATGACTCAAACGGAGCCTGATAAATGCTTAAACTATTACTAATCACTATATTATCTACAAATCTCTTATCATCAACATTGATGGAACCTACATCATTTTCAAAAGATCTTTATAAAGAAAATATACTTGATGGTTCTTATAATGATGATATTGATCATCCAAACAAATTTTTAGATTTTAAAATTGGTGAGCGTGTTGCAACACCTGAGCAAATTTCTGAAGCGATATTAAGTTGGGCTAATCAATCAAACCGAATGATAGTAAAAGAATATGCTAAAAGTCATGAAGGACGTCCTTTATATGCATTATTTATTTCGTCTCCATCAAATTTAGCCAAATTAGATGAAATTAAAAAAAATGTGAATTTACTTGCTGATGGAGAAAATACAAATGCAAATAAGGCTAGAGCTTTAATAAATGATCTACCTGCAATTGCGTGGATGGCCTACTCCATTCATGGAAATGAAACTTCTGGAGCAGATGCAGCTTTGGCTAGCATTTATCATTTTATTGCCAGCAATGATGAAGAAACTATAGATATGTTAGACAATATGTTAATAATTATTGATCCATTAATGAATCCTGATGGTCGTGCAAGATTTGCAAAATCATTGGAGCAATATCGTGGAACAGCCCCAAATTATGACGATCAATCTCTTATTCATACAGGAGATTGGCCATACGGCAGAACAAATCATTATTTTTTTGATTTAAATAGAGATTGGATATATGTAACACAACCTGAAACTCGAGGTCGAGTTGAATTAATAAATGAATGGAAGCCTCAAATACTTGTCGATGCTCATGAAATGGGTCCACAAGACACATTTATGACTGGCCCACCTAGAGAACCAATTAATAAAAATATAGATAGAGATTTAATAAAATGGGGTAATGTTTTTGCGCAAGATCAAGGTAATGCATTTGATGATAGGAACTGGAGATTCTATACAGGTGAATGGCATGAAGATCTCTATCCAGGATACTCATTTTATGTCCAATTTAGAGGAACTCTTGGAATTCTTTATGAACAATCCAGAATGGCTGAAGATGGTGTAAAAAGACCTGAAGGAACAATTCAGTCTTATAAAGAATCTGTTCATCATCAATATGTCAGCACAATGGTGAATTTAAAAACTCTTAAAGAAAATTCAAAAGCAATGTATAGGGATTTTTGGGAGGGAAGAAAATATAATGTATCTAAAGACAGTAAATATGCTAATCAAACTTTTGTAATTTTACCAACAGAAAATATAGGTAGATTAAAAACATTAATTGAAAAGTTACAATTCCAAGATATAGAACTTTATAAAAATAACAAGCCGATATTAGTAAAGAATGTATTAAAACAATCAGGTGATATAGATGATAATTTTTCAATTCCTGTAGGAAGTCTAATTATCCCGAATAGACAGGCTGAAGCCCCTATTATAGCTGCAATGCTTGAGTTCGATGCAGAAATCGATGAATCAGTACTTGTTAAAGAAAAACAAGCAAATTTAAGAGATGGATCATCAATTATGTATGATACAACAGCCTTCAATCTTACAATGATGTACGGTTTGCCAAGTATAACTGTTCCAGAAAATATAACTAATAACCTATCTCCATGGGAATTTAATCAAACTAACTATGAGATTGATAAAGATGCATTAATGTGGTCCGTTGATGGCAATGACGATCGCTCAGTAGCATTTGCAGCTCGGTTAATGGAACTAGGTGTTGAGGTAAGAATCATTAATAAGTCGACTTCTTTATCAGGTCACGAATTATCAAGAGGCAGTGTTGTCGTCTTAGGAATGGATAATCCCTTTATGACTGATTTACACATGTTAGTTGAAAAGATTGCTAGAAATTTAGAACTATCTGTTGTTTCAATTGAATCTGGATTTGGTCCTGAAGAATTACCTGATTGGGGTGGTGAGCACTTTAATCAAATAAATCTATTATTAATTATGCTGATTTAAGACGTTACAACACAATCATCATTCCAAGTGGTGGAAGCTTATCAAAAAATAATAAAACAATACTAACTGATTGGGTAAAACAAGGTGGAACACTTATTGCTCATAATGGTAGTGTGAGAGCACTAACTAGTGAAGAAGGAGTTGGGAACGTCAAACAGATTCAAAATAGTTTTGATAAAAGTAATAATTTCAATATTGATTTACAGAGAGAAATATATGCATTAAGTGATGAAATTGATTATGAATCTGTATTAGGTAACAAAGTAAATACAGAAATTTCTTATCCATGGGAAACATCAAAGAAAAAACTATCACAAAAGGAATTAGAAGATAGAGATAAGTGGCAATCATTATTTATGCCCTCAGGATCTTTTGTGGGAGCTAGAACTGATCAAAAACACTGGTTAACTTTTGGATCTACTGAAATACTTCCAGTTTTATATAGTAACTACCCTGTTTTAATGACAGATAAGAATTCTCAAGCAGCTGTGAGAATTGGCGAAATAATAGACTCACCTGAAAATAATGAAGTAAAGGTATTAAATTGGTCAACTATTCCTTCTGGTAAAGATATAAATATTAGAATGAGTGGTTTAGTATGGCCAGAGGCCGCTCAAAGAATTGCTAACTCAGCATATGTTACAAGAGAAAGACTTGGAAGTGGACAAATAATTCTATTCTCAGGAGAACCAAATTTTAGAGGATCTACTTTAGGAACAAACAGTCGCTCTTCCATATTTTGAAGTTGAAGCATTTCTTGGATTAAACTCTGATTTGTTTATGCGTTTATTATTCATAGGTCTTCCAATTGGATTACCCATAGTCCTTGTAGTTGGTTATGTTTTAAATAAAAAAGGAGTTATCACAAAAATATCAATAGAAGAAGTTAACAGAATTGAAGGAGGTTCATATAAACAAAAAATAGCTGTAATTCCATTTACAAATTTAAATAAAGATGATGATGGTGCTTTTTTAGTGGATGGTATTGTTGAAGACTTAATTACAGAATTTTCAATGATTAAGGAAATTGAAATTCTTTCAAGACAGTCATGCTTTGACTATAGAGAAAAAAAATATTCTTTGAATGAGTTTAAAAAAGACTTTGGTATTGATTATGTTGTTTCTGGAAGCATACGAGTAATAAACGAAAGAATAAGAATTTCTGTTGAGCTATCGGAATTAAACGAAGGAAAAGTAATTTGGGCAAATAAGTATGACAGAGTAAAAGAAGATATATTTGATAGAATTACATCACAAGTTTACAAAAGAAGATAATCAAGAAAGTATTAGAGTTTTAGATCAATCTATAAAAGCTGATTCTAATAATTCTCAAGCTTATGCATGGAAAGCTTGTGCATTAGGTCAAGCCTATGGAAGAGGATATAGACAGGATACTGATAATCTGATGATAGAAATAATGAATAATATTAATAAGGCTGTAGAACTTAATAATAATGATTTTGAAGCTCATAGAATGTTAGCCGAAGTTCATCTTTCACTGCATGATTTTGATAAAGCATTAGATCATGGCTCCAAAGCTTATCAACTTAATCCCAATGATCCTAGAGTATCTTCTGTTTATGGTGAGATATTAATAAGAACAGATAATATTAGCGAGGGAATTAATCATTTAGAAAAAGCTTATGAGTTAGATCCTATCCCTCAAGGCCAGAGCACCTCTGATAGAAGAATTTACGCATTATTAACAGGCTATTATTTTTCTAATAATATTGAAAAGTGTAAAGATTTAATAAATAAAGTGGTTGAACTAGATTTTAAATCTTGGTTACTTTCATATGATATATATACAAAAAATAATATTGAAATAAATGATAACTGGTTTACAAAAGGTTTAGAGAAATTTAAAAATGTTGATATTAAATTAGAGATTGATAGATTCCATTTAAATAATAGTGTTTTACAATCTGAATTAGAAAACACTGCTAAACAAATTTTTATTACGTAAATTTATAAAAAATAATTTTAGGTGCCCTTTCCAATTGCAACAGGTCTTATCGGAGATGCAGCACTACCTTCAGTCATTAAAGGTAGAATTATGACGCAAGAAAGTTCTACATTATCTTGTGACAGACCCTTTAAATTAAAGTTTTCTAATGTGTGCACACCAGATTGTGTTAAAAAGTAATGATGAGCAGGATTAGCTATACCATCTGGATTTTGAGCTCTTTCAGGACCATACTCATCCTCGTCTGCAAATGTATCGACGCCCCATGTATCCAATCCAACTCCAACAACTTTTTTTTCACTCAGATACTTAACAAGATTATATGAAACACCAGGTGCCTTTTTATAATAAATACCAAGCTCATCAGGATCTTGATAATTATCGCTCCAACCAGTATTTATTAAAATTACGTCTCCTGGGAGGATTCCTCTATCCTTTAAACTAGTTTTTTTAATTGTATCTTCAACATGTTTAACAGTTACATATTCACCTGCTTTCATAGCAATCCCATTAAATATATGTTTTCGTACATCAAGAAATACTGCTGTTGTTATTATGGGTGGAACAGTTTCAATACCTAATTTTTTCAGAGGCGAATCAGGTGTTGGTTTTACATCTTTTCCTTTTAGATCTCCAAAGTATTTAAGTGAAGACAAGTCAGCCACGCCTTCTCCATTCCAAACTTCATCTGTGTAACCGAAATGTCCTAAAGCATCCATTTGAGTGCCTTGATTTCCATCGTTAACATTTTCGTTTAATACATCCATTGTAAATACTTGTTTAGAACCAGCCCATGGTATTTCAGGAAGAAATTTGGGTTTATATTCACCAGCAAATGGTGAAAGAGGCATAGTAGATGTTCTTTTATAAGACAATTCATATATTTTTGATTCTGGATTACTCATCTGTTCAGAACATCTTTGATAAGTTTCATATCCAAGAAGATTTGTCATACCTCTTTGATTTTGTAATTGATCAGACCATACAAAAGGTATGAAAAAAAATATGCATAAAATATTTTGTAAATTATTCATTAAGCTGCAGTATATCCTCCATCACATACATATACTGATCCTGAACAATTTGATGACTCATCAGAACCAAGAAATAATGCCAGATTTGCGATTTCTTCATTAGTTGAATATCTGTTAGTTGCAACCATCCCATTAACCATATCTACAACAGATGAAGGATCATCTGGATTTAATTGCTTACCTAAAGAAGCCATCATTCTATTATCAACAGGTCCTGGTGCTAATGCATTAACTCTAACATTCATCGGACCATTTTCTAAACAAGCTGTTTTAACCATGCCGCACACAGCATGTTTGCTTGCGATATAAGGACATAAGCCATTAAATCCTATCAGTCCAGCTGTTGAAGCAACTGCTATAAAAGAACCACTTTGTTGTTTTTGCATCACAGGAAAAGCATATTTCATAAACAGCCAAACACCTACTACGTTAATATCAATAACATCATTAAATTCCTCAACAGTGAATTCAGTTAACGGTTTTACAATTCCTTCAGTACCAGCATTTGCCATCACTATGTCGAGTGAACCAAATTTTTCACATGCATCATTGATAGATTTACTTATTGCTTTTTCATCTTTTGAGTCAGCTATACAGGTTATAGCATTAGTTGGATTATTTAAAGAATTCATTAAATTTGTTAATTTTTCCTCAGATCTTCCAACTAAAACAAGATTTGCGCCCTCCTCAAGAAATCTTTTTGAAGTAGCTGCACCTATTCCACCAGTTGCTCCAGTTATAATTGCTGTTTTATTTTTAAGTCTCAATTTAATTCCCTCTCTTTATTTATCTAAATTTAATTTGAAATAATGACTGCCATTTAGTTACATTTATATTTAAAATATTACAAAAAGATGTTTCATACTACAAATTAATATTTTATTTTATATTTTATGATTTACTCAGATATTTTAGATACTATTGGGAATACTCCCTCTATAAAAATTAAAAATATCTCTGTGAATGGTACAAATTTATATGTTAAGGCAGAATATTTTAATCCAGCCAGCTCAGTAAAAGATCGTTTAGCTCTCAGTATTATTAATAATGCTGAAAAAAAAGGTGTTTTAAAAAAAGGTCAAACAATAGTTGAAGCTACAAGCGGTAATACTGGTATAGGTCTTGCTCTTGTATGTGCCTCAAAAAACTATCCGCTTGTAGTTACCATGCCTGATAGTGCTTCAATTGAAAGAAGAAAATTAATGAGATTTCTTGGAGCAAAAGTTTTGCTTACACCAGCATCTGAGGGTGGAACTGGTGCCTACAATAAAGCAAAGAAGTTAGTTGATAAAAATAAATGGTTTTATGCAAGGCAATTTGAAAATGAAGATAATGCAAAAATTCATGAAGAAACAACAGGAATTGAGATATATGATGATTTTAAAGAAATTGGATTAGATTATTGGGTTTCTGGATATGGAACAGGTGGAACATTTACTGGTGTTTCAAGATTATTAAGAGAAAAAATGCCAAAAACTAAATTAATCTTAACAGAACCAGATGTTGCGCCACTTATCGGTAGTAATAATATTCAAAAAAGAAATTCAGATGGCTCAGCGGCTGAGTCTCATCCATCCTGGAACCCACATCCAATTCAAGGATGGACAACTGATTTTATTCCTCTTGTACTTCAAGAAGCCATTGATGAAAAGTATTATGATGAATTAATACCAGTATCAGGTGATGATGGAATTTTCTGGTCAACTGAATTGGCAAAAAAAGAAGGAATAATAACCGGCGTCTCTGGGGGCTCAACTTTTGCAATTGCTATAAAAGTAGCAAAAAAAGCAAAACCTGGTTCAAATATTTTATGTATGATTCCTGATACAGCTGAAAGGTACATGTCTAGTGTATTATTTGATTCAATTGATTCAGAAATGAACAATGAAGAGATAGATTTATATAAATCAGTTTAAATTTAAATTTCTTTTGCAGGGATACCAGCAACAGTAGTATTTTTTTTAACATCTTTTAATACAAGGCTTCCTGCAGCAACCTTTGCATTCTTCTCAATTGTGATGTTTCCTAAAATGGTACTTGAAGCAAATATTGATACACCTGATTTAATTTTGGGATGTCTATCACCATTCTCAAAACCTTTTCCACCAAGCGTAACTCCCTGATATATAGAAACATTTTCATCAATTACAGATGTTTCACCTATAACGACACCTGTAGCATGATCTATCATCACACCTCCAGAAATTTTTGCAGCTGGGTGTATATCAACACCAAATATTTCAGATGCTCTATTTTGAAAGAAAAGTGCCATAGTATGTCTATTATCATTCCATAAACAATGAGCAGCTCTATATGTAGCTAATCCTTGAAAACCTTTATAAAAAAGAATTGGTGTTGAAAAATATTTACATGCAGGATCATGATCTTTAAAAAAAATTAAATCATTAATTAGGTCATCTTCGATATGATCACACTTCTTATATACATCTAGAATAAATTCTTTTATTTTAGAAGATGATAAAGCATCACTATTTAGTTTTGATGCAAGCACGGAGGCAACCGAATCTGTTAAGTTTTTCTGAGATAAAATTAATTGATTTAAATAAGGCTCAAGAGATGGCTCAGCACCGATTCTAAGCTTAACCTCATCTTTAATGGTATTCCAAATATTAGTATTCATAAATTATTCTATGAATAACCCAAAACCTTCTTGAAGACCAACAACATCATTCCATGTGTGTTTATTTAAAGACAGATAATATTCTTTTGATTCTTTGGGAAATAATATGTAATTCAATAAATCTGTCTCTTTATTAGAAAAATCCTTGAGATCATTGGTTTTACAAAATTCAGAAAAATCTTTTTTATAGCTATCGATTGTAAAATTTTCAGTGCTTTCGTCTAAAATATTTTTATCAATTTTATTTAAAAGTTTCTTATTTACTTTTCCTGGAATTTTTCCATATTTGCCATTAACTAAATCAATAAATTCTTTATTTAATGTTTTATATCGTTCATTATCTAGAACATTCATTAATGCTTGAGCACCAACTATTTGAGATGATGGTGTAACTAATGGGACATATCCAACATCTTTTCTAATTCTTGGTATTTCATCAATAAGATCTTTCAGTCTATCTTGTTTTTTAAGATCAACTAATTGTTTTTCTAAAATACTCAACATACCACCAGGCACCTGATAAAGAAGCATATTAATATCAACACCCCTCATAGATCCTTCATATTGAATATATTTAGGTCTTATTGATTGAAAATACTCAGCAATTTTTGTTAATAATTTCATATCAAAGGGGTTATCTGAGTCTTTATATATCATAGAAATGAAACTTTCTGTTGCAGTATGAGCATAAAGATTACTAAAAGATGATATTGAAGTATCAATGTTATCAACACCGGCCTCATATGCTTTTAAATTAGTTGCATCAGCTAATCCTGTGGTTGAGTGTGTATGAAGATAAATAGGAATTTTTAAATTTTTCTTAAGTTTTTTTATCAAATCAAAACCAACATTTGGTCTAAGCAAGCCTGCCATATCTTTTATAGCTAATGATTTAGCACCAATATCCTCAATATTTTTTGCTAGAGTAATCCAGTATTTTTCATTATGCACAGGGCTAGTTGTATAACAGATTGTACCTTGAGAATTCTCACCCTCTCTATTTACATATTCAATTGAAGATTTAATATTATTTATATCGTTAAGCGAATCAAAAATTCTGAATATATTAATGCCCTCTTTAACCGCGTTTTTAATAAAAAGAGAAATAACCGAGTCATCGTATTCCTTATAGCCAACAAGATTTTTGCCTCTTAAAAGCATTTGTAACCTTGTTTTTTTAATATGTTTTTTAAATATTTTTAATCTATCCCATGGATTTTCCTTTAGATATCTTAAACAACAGTCATATGTTGCGCCTCCCCATACCTCTAATGAGGAATATCCAACTTTATCTAATAATTTTAGAACCGGTAACATATCACTAGTTTTCATCCTGGTAGCAATTAAAGACTGTTGTCCGTCTCTTAAAACTACTTCAGTGATATTTGCTTTTTTATTTGGCATAAATAATGAAATATAATTTTCTAAGTCTATTTTAATTCAAAAATTAAAAATAAAAAAACCCGCATTAAAACGGGTTTATTTATTTTAATTTAATTAATCTATAAAAACAGTGTGATCTTTGCCAGACTCTGCAACTCTAATAACTAATAGATCTGAACAAGCATTACCTAAATCTGGAGCATCTGTCTCACCTCCATGAACCCAGTCGGATTTTTCAAACCAATATTCATTATTAGAATATGATTTCCATTTACCGGTTGATTTAGATTGCGATGTGCATTTCCATTCCATTTCCCATATTAAATACATCTGATGATATTAATCCTGGAAATGATTGAGTTTCTGTATCATCCGAATAGAGATTGAATGAAAATATTAAAAATAATGAAATAAACTTTTTTATAAACATAATTTATATCCTCCTTATATATCAGTATTAAATATATTTAAATTTAATTCTACATATATATGTGTATAAATTATTTATATATTTTTTTAAATCTTTGTAACGTAATTTAATTATTTATACTATTATAAAGAATCAATTAATAAGGGAGGATAATTATGGCTGAATATCAAATATTAAACTTAATGCAAGTAGGCTTTATTCAAAATGCTATGTATTTTGTTGGAATGGTTCTATTTACATGGTTAGGTTTTAGAATGGCTAATAATATTTACAACAATCCTGATGCAAATATGCTAGCAAAAGTTTTTACATCAGTATTTTGTATATTTGTTGCAGCTTTTATGTTTGGAGTAAATCAAATAGGTGCTTCTATTTTAGAATCCGCCGTAACTCAATTAAATGAAATTGGGGCAGCGTCAGGTGAAAGAATGGCTGAATACCTTGATTTTCCACTTGTTGTTGGATCACCGCTTCAAACAGCATTTGTTTTATTTATTCTTGCGTTTCAGTTAGCAATAACTTGGTCAAGTAAATAGTACAAAAATATGGGGCCATTTGGCCCCTTTTTATATGATCAAAGATAGGAAAGTAAGTCAGCTTCTTTGTATATTAATTTATTTTTTATCTTTTTATGTATCATATATTCTTTTACCAAATTCATTAGATTTTATTTGGTTAAAAATCACAATCTGGCATGTTTATGCAACAATTTTTATATATATTGGGAGTGTAATACTCAAAAATTCAAGTCTATATGACCCTTTTTGGTCAGTCGCCCCAGTTCCCATAGTTATATATTTAGCATTGAATTCAGAAAATTCTTTGTTGTTAAAACTCTTAGTTACTTTACCAATAATATTTTGGGCAGCTAGATTAACTAGAAATTGGCTTATAAGTTGGAGAGGATTTGAGCATGAAGATTTTAGATATATAGATTTAAAAAATACAAATAAATTTCAAGCTGAGTTCAATAATTTTTTTGGTATACATCTATTCCCAACATTCATTGTAAATATTTGTTTATATCCACTTATCTATATATTCACTTATGATGTAGAGGTAACGATAAGCTTATACTTTGCATCTATTTTTACATTTCTTGCAGTAGTACTTGAGACTGTAGCTGACGAACAAATGAGAGGGTTCAGACAAAATCCAGAAAATAAAGGTAAAACTATGAAATACAAGTTATGGAAATATTCTAGACATCCAAATTATCTAGGAGAGATTGGGTTTTGGTTTGGTATATTTTTTATGAGTATGAGTTCAGAGTTTGCACCATTCTGGCTAATAATTTGCCCACTAGCTATGTTAGCATTATTTGTCTTTGCATCATGTCCAATGATGGATGAAAGGAGTCTTAAAAATAGATTGGACTATAAGGAGTATATGGAAAAGACATCTCAATTATTTTTAATGCCACCAAAAAACTAAATTTGAGATGAATTAAAATATATGTAATATTATTAAACATGAACGATACAAATTATGTCCAAAAATTTATTTGGATTTCAGAAAGAGTCTTATTATTTTTAATTGCCTTAGCTACTATATTTGCAACAACTTCTGAAATTATAAGAATGATTGATGTAAAAATTGTAAATCTGAGTGATTTATTTTTATTATTTATTTATGCTGAGGTGCTTGGAATGGTTGCTTCATTTTATGCTAATAACAGAATACCTGTAACTCTTCCACTTATCATTGCAATGACTGCTTTAACAAGAATGATTATTCTTCAAAGCAAAGATGTTAATGCTATAAATATAATTTATGAAGCAGCAGGCATACTTATATTAGCAATTTCTGCCTATATCATGACTCTTAAAGATAAAATTAGTTTAAAAAAACTAATGCTAAGAGAAAAGTTAGAAGATTCTGAAAAAGGTTAGCTATCTTTTCCTAAAACTTTAATTCTCTCATTGAATCACAAATCGAATTGAAGTCTTTAATAATTTCATTAATGATTTGTTTTACTGGTTTTATTTCATTTATTAATCCTGATGATTGACCAGATAAAGCCGGAGCTGCCTCCATATCACCACCAAAATATAAATCTTTAATATTTATAAGTGCAGTCATATCCATCTCGCCTTTATCATTAATTTCTTTAGTTAAGTGTGATTTAAGCGCCCTAATTACTGGTTTTGATTTTTTATTTAATATATATGTGCCATCAATACCTGAATCAATAATTTTATTTTTAAAGTTATCATGAACTGGACTTTCTAAACTTGAGACAAATCTTGTTCCCATTTGAATGCCCTCCGCTCCTGCAGCAAATACAGCGGCCATTCCAGCACCATCTGTAATACCACCAGCAGCAATTATTGGCAAATCTAAATTTTGTCTTATAGATTGAATGAGAACTAAAAGACCAACTTCAATAGGACTTTTAAATCCACCTCCTTCAGTACCCTCAACGACAAGACCATCAACACCAGCATCTGCTGCTTTAATCGCACCATCAAGACTAGGGACAGCATGATATACAGTTATTCCTGCATCTTTCAATATACCAACATATTTTGTAGGGTCACCAGCAGAAGTTGTTACAAATTTAACACCCGACTCGACACAAAAATTAACCATTGAGTCATCTTTTAAAAATAATAAAGGTAAATTAACACCAAATGGTTTATTAGTTAGGTCTGACATCATTTGAATTTCTTTTTTACAATTATCGATTTCGCCAGATGAAGTTTCTATTATTCCCATCCCACCTGCTTCACATACTGCCGAGGCAAGTTGGCTTCTTGCAATCCAACCCATTGGAGCTTGGATAATTGGATATTTAGATCCTGTATGTGCAGTAACTCTATTCATTAAGTAATTGTATATTTAAATTTATAAAATAGAATTCTTATCTAGAACTTTCTTTTCAACAGTAAATCCCTCAGGCTTTTCATTAATAAAATCTATTATTAATTGAGCATATTCAGGTCCTGCTTCTTCTTGTACAAAGTGTCCAGGACCACTTATGACAATTTCTTGTGCGGTAGGTAACATCTCTGTATGCCATTTCATTTTTTCTAATTTCGCTTGGAATTAAATATGGAAAAATCTGTGCTCCTGCTTTAAATGAAGCATTTGGATATGGAGCTTCGTAAGCAAGTCTTTCTTCATCAGTTACTGACCCAAGAATCTGCATAATTCCACCAACATCAATATTATCTGTGTAAGTTGAGTATCGAATCCAATTTGTAAAACCATCACCACCAATAAATTCTTCCCAAGTTGCTGGTCCTTGAAGCCATATCGTAAATTTAAATATTGGCCATATTATGTAGCCTCTCAAGTCATTCAAAAAACCTCTTCCAGTTGCAGGCAAACTTGTATTGGTTGCAATAACTCTATCGAATCTATTTGGTTCTTCTGCTAATACTCGAAATCCAACTGGTCCACCCCAATCATGAAAATGTGCGGTAATATTTTTTAAATCAAGTTCTACAATTAATTGAGTCATCTTTTCAACATGCATTAGATGTGAATAATCATCTGTTGATATATATTTATCAGATTTACCAAATCCAACCATATCTGGCGCAATAACTCTAAATCCTTCGTTTACAAGAGTTGGTATCATTTTTCTAAATAAATAACTCCATGTAGGTTCTCCATGAAGTAAATAAACAATCTGTCCATCTTTAGGTCCCTCGTCAATATAATGAATCCTTGTATCACCAATTGTTAAATAATTAGGTGTGAACGGATAATCTTTTAAGTCTTCAAATCGTTTATCAGGTGTTCTTAATATTCCAGGAGAAACTAAATTGAATCTCTCATAATTAATAGATGGTTCAGAGTTTCGAATGAATTGGAATAGTCCAATAGATATAATAAGAATAAAAAATAAAATTGAAAAAACTTTATTCATCAGCATTCTCCAGTAATATACTAAAAGATAATATATTGACGTAATATATGTCAAAGGTGTTTTAGTTATGAAAGTTGAAAACAAAGTTATGCCCAACGAAGCTCAAATAAATGGTTTCTTAGAAAATTCTGAAATTGGGCCTATATCAATGGTGAATTTGCTTAAATTTAAAGATAAAGCTAAATATGATGATGGTCGTGATAATAATCTGACCGGAGAAGAGGCATATGGTCTTTATGCTGCTGAAGTAATAAATTTAGTTGAAAAGTATGGTGGTGAATTTATTTTTGCAGGTAAAGTTAGTAGATTAATGTTAGGTGAAGTTGAAGATTTATGGGATGCTGTTGCAATTGCTAAGTATCCAAATAGAAAAGCAATGTTTGATATGACAATGGATCCAGAATATCAAAAGATTCATGTTCATAGAGATGCAGGACTAGAGGGTCAGCTCAATATAGAAACAATCTAAAAATATGAAAAAAATATTAATTATTATAAGCTTTGTGGTTTCAATATTTATTATTGGTCTTGTATCATTAAACTCTCATTCGGTTCAAGACAGAATTTTAAATATTGGTATAAAAAATATTCTTTTTAGTGCAGAACCTTTTCTTGATAAAGATGATACGTTAAAAGTTGTTATTTGTGGTTCACGATCCCCTCTACCTTCTCCTGGACGAGCTGAATCTTGTGTGCTTGTAGAAGCTGGTGATGACATTTATATTTTTGATATCGGTAATGGAAGTGTTAATAACCTTACTCAATACCAATTGCCATGGCCAAATGTAAAGGCAGTTTTAATAACACATATGCATTCAGATCATATGGCGGACTTGCCAGATGCACATCTTCAATCTTGGATTCAAGGGAGGACTGCACCATTAAAAGTTTATGGACCAGAGGGAATAAATCTTATTACTAAAGGTTTTGAGCTAGCATACTCACCGGATTATCAATATAGGAATGAACATCATGGAGATGAAATGTTACCAATGAGTATTGCAGGATTTAATGCGATCCAAATTATGGACAATCAATTAATTCCAAATGATACTCCTGGATTAGAAATATTACCTTTTGTAGTTGATCATTATCCTGTTAATTCGTCATTCGGTTTTAAAATATCTTATAAGGGAAGAACAGTTGTTATAAGTGGAGACACTATTCATGATGGAACTGTTCAAAAATATTCTAAGAATGTTGATCTTCTTGTGCATTCGGCTATATCAATAGATATTGTTGAAAGAATGAGAAAACTCGCCCCAATACCCCAATTGGACAAAATACTTCTTGATATACAGGATTATCACACGAGCATAAAGGAAGCAGGTGAAATTGCAAGAGATGCGGATGTAAAACATCTACTCATTTATCATTCCATACCAACACCTCGAAATACTTTAATGGAAAGAGTATTTTTTAGACCTATTGAAGGCATATTTGATGACTATACTCTTTCAGACGATGGAACTAGAGTTGTTATGCCTGTAGGTAATAATGAAATTGTTATTGATAAAATAAATTAATGGTACTTTTTCCTAATAAATTAAATGATGATTACAAAGGTTCTAAATTTGCGATATATGGTCTTTATCCTATTTTTGCTTTGTATATATTTAGATCACTTGTACATTTCCTCTCAGAAAATGCTGGTCTTGTTGGAATTGCAACAATAAAAGAACTTCCAATTATAGATACCATAGATCCGAATAACTTAGTTTATTTATTTGCATCGTTATGGGGAGCTACACAGGCATCATTAACATTAGTTTTATTAATTTTATTTATTAAATATAAAAGCCTCGTACCGTTAATATATATGATATGTCTCTTAGAT
>LULP01000440.1_pt1 | contig 26335 bp, 28 predicted proteins | sample 728111 | NCBI WGS metagenome assembly LULP01 (sample SAMN03860286, study PRJNA289734) | marine metagenome | biome: seawater column; feature: ocean; material: water; isolation source: Red Sea water column Station 149 - depth 25m | place: Saudi Arabia: Red Sea | collected 2011-10-15 | depth 25 m
TTTACATTAGAAGGAATGGTAACTACATATTTTTTAGTTCCTTTTGTTCCTCTTTTAATTGGCACAGCCACAATAATTCTTTTAAATAAATTAGGTTCAAAAGCAGAAGAGGATGGAACTTTCGAATTTGTTGCTGCTCTACCTATGACAAGAACTTCTGTGTATTTAACACAATCAATTGTTGCTGTTCTATTCGGTTTATTTGTAACTTTTGCATGGACAAATATTATGTTTATCCCAATCCGAAATTCCTAATAAATTCATCATTGTTTCATTTTCTGACATTCCTCTAAAAGCTTCTCTTTGTGTGTCAATAAGCAAACTCTCTACACTTGAATTAGCAAAAGCTAGTGGAAGTATTAATAAGTAAACTCCTCCGGAAATTGCCCAATTTAAAATAAATTTTCTTGGGACTGTAATCATGTATTTAAAATAATTAAACATTACCCCTCTCTTCTATCATAAAATGTAAAAAAAGCATCTTCTAAATCTTGGCCTTCTTCTTTTGCTTTATTTAAAAATGTCTCATATGTCTCATCATATACTTTTGCACCTTCTCTTAAAACTGCCATCGAGTCGGCAACTTTTTCAACCTCAGAAATAATATGTGATGATAAAAGTATTGCTGCACCATTATTAGCAAATTCTTTTACAATTTCAAAAAAAGTTCTTTGATGAAAGGGGTCCAGACCGGAAGTTGGTTCATCTAAAATTAATGCCTTTGGCTTATGTTCTTTGAGAGTTTGATCAACCTCCAATTCAAACTTTTCTGCTAATTCCATCGCATAATCGGTTGATTGACCTCTCATATCCGCACCAAGTTTAAATAGTGACTTAGAATTTAAATTTTGTGGAAGTTGAGGATCTCCAGGTAAATATCCTATTATTTTCTTTGCCTCAACAGGGTTTTCAATTGTATCAATTCCCTCAACTGAAAGTGAGCCTTCAGAGGGCATCAAAAATCCCATAAGACTTCTCATCGTTGTAGATTTTCCAGCTCCATTAGGACCTAATAAACCCTTAACCTCACCATTATCAACAGTGATGTTAATATCTCCAACACCTTTTCCATTTTTGTATCTCATAGTGAGATTTTTAATTTCTATCATTATTCTTATTGTAAACAATAAAACTTATAAATTGACCATACTATTTTCCGATTAATTTGAATAAGTTTAATTGTGGGAAACTTATTTTTATGCTTATAGTAAATATTTAATCATGGACAAAAGAAAAATAATTGCTAAAAATCGATATGAAGAAATTCATTATGAACTCCTTGAAGTTGGTGAAAAGCTCTTAAACACCAAAAGACTTACCCAAATATCCCTAAATTCTATAAATGAATACACAAATATTTCTAAAACAACTATCTATGAACATTTTCATTCGTTTGAAGAATTTTTATCTGATGTAATCAAGCATGTTTACAAAAAAAGGAGGCAAAGCTATCTTGAAAAATTACAAGATGAACCAAAAGAAAATATAAAAACCATTTTTAAAGTTTGGACTGAATTTACTTACGAAAACTTTACCCTTGGAAAAAACATATATGCAGCTTATATACTTCTTGCTGGCAAATATAATTTTCAGCTGATGGGTGTTTATGAAGATTTAGATATGGAGTTAGAGAAGCTAGGATTTAGCAATAAAGAAAGAAAAGAGTTTATTGGAAAATTTTATTTCAGCATTGACGAGCTGATAATAGATTTGGAAAACGAAAATAAAAACATTATAAATTCAAAAATTAATGACTTGATTTTATATTTGGATAATTACTAATTATTAAGCTATTCATCTATATTTTCATTTTTTTGCTTATTTCTTAACCAAGTCAATAAAAGGGCTGGTATTAAAAACATCAACATCTCATCCCATCCACCTTGGTGTTGAAAGACTGGCGGAGGTGTTATCTTAATAAGCATTTTCTAAAGGTAGTTTTCTACCATCCATCTAGTGATGTTTACAAGAGTATTTGGTAAAAGTCCAAAATAAATTGTCAAAGCAGCCATAAATCCAAGTAAAACTTTATCAGAAATACTAATTTTTATCTTTCCAATTGAATTATCAGTTTTTTCAATTGCAGCTACCCAAATTGGTCTTAAGTAAAAATAGAACCCAGCGACTGTTGTAAGCATTAATACAGTCACGATTAAATATTTTTCATATGACCATAAATTTGTAATCAAAATAAATTTTGAGACGAATCCACTAGTTAGAGGGAGTCCTGCAATGCCGAGCATGAATACAGAAAATGTAATGGTTAAAAATTTATTTTCTTTAATCAAGCCTGACAAATTTGAGATTTTAAAATCTGAACTCAATTGTCCACTTATAATTGAAAATACTGTAAAAACTCCAATCAATTGTATGATGTACGTGATTAAATAAAATATTGATGCACTTATACCGTAGACACCAAAAGATATCCCAGAAAGTATGAATCCAGACTGTATGACTCCACTATATGCAATCAGCCTTTTGATATCAGTTTGATTTGTAGCAAATAACGCACCAGCTAAAACTGACAAAATTACAATTGCTGTAAAAAATAAATCAAATTTATCAAGGATGAATCTTAATGAAATAGCGGAAAGCCTTGCTAAAACTATAAATGAAGAAGCTTTTGCAACAGCAGCCATATATCCAACATATCCCGTTGGAGAACCTTGGTAGACATCAGGTGCCCATGCTTGAAATGGTGCAGCCGCAACCTTAAACAAAAGTCCAACTAGTATCATTATCAAACCAATCAAACTTGTTAGCGGAACATTGTCAGGACCAATAAAACTGATTGCGATGCTTGTTTCGTATACTCCGCTTATTGATAAAGAGACGTATAAAAGTGCAACACCATAAATTAAAATACAAGAAGCTAATGATCCTAAAAGAAAATACTTTAAAGATGCCTCGTTACTGAGTTGGTCACCTCTATTTAATCCAGCCAATGCATACAGACTTATTGATCCAATTTCTAAACCAATAAATAACATTATGAAGTTTTCTGCATCAACCATAAGTAGAAATCCAGATGCAGACATCAAAATTAAAATCAAAGCTTCTGTAGTTTTATTATCAATTACTTCTGAAGTTTTCCAAAAGGAATTAAATGTTAACAGTAAAACTAATCCAATAAGAACATTTCCGACTAAAGAGAACTCATCAAGAAGTATCTTCTCTGAAAAATAAGACGTTATACCATCACTTGCAAAAAGTCCAAATTTAAGAAAAATTGTAAATAATGTAATAAGAATTCCAACAAATGAAATATATTTTTTAACATAAACGGGCGTTGAGATTGTAATTGTGCAAAAAAGCAACACTAGAGTTGTAAATAGCAGTGCAAGGGTTGGACCAATCACCACAAAATTAATACCTAAGAATTCAGAAATACCGTTCACTTTATATCCTTAAACAAAGCAATTGTTTCACTTATGAACCCTGCTTCCTGAATAACAAAACTTTCAATATAGCTTGGGTAAATTCCAATAAATAACATGAGTAAAACAAGAGGAACAATTGATAGAGTTTCTCTTATATCTAAATCTTTCAAGCTTTCATTTTTTTCATTAGAAATCGGACCTGTAAAGATTCTTTGATAAGCCCATAACATGTAGATTGCAGCTAACACTACACCAAACGCTGCAATTGATGTTAAGACTTTGTAGCTATTAAAGCTGCCCATTAATATCATAAATTCACCAACAAAACCATTTAATCCTGGAAGTCCTATCGAGGCAAAAGAGGTGAACAAAAATATTGCCGCGTATCGTGGCATTGTAATTTTAATTCCTCCAAATGAACTAATATTTCGGGTGTGTCTTCTTTCATAAAGAAATCCTACAAGCATAAATAGTGCACCAGCTGTTATACCATGATTTATCATTTGAATAATTGCACCCTCAATACTCAGATATCCTCCAGCAGAAATACCCAACATAACGTACCCCATATGACTTACGGATGAATATGCAATTAACTTTTTAATGTCTATTTGTGCAATTGCAACTATTGCACCGTAAATAATTCCGATCACTGATAGAACAGCAACAAAATTTTTATATGCTAAAAATCCCTCAGTAAAAAAAGGTATTGATACTCTTAAAATTCCGTAGGCCCCTACTTTTAATAAAACACCTGCTAATAAAATACTTCCAGCTGTTGGTGCTTCAACGTGTGCATCTGGTAACCAAGTGTGAAGAGGAAATATTGGAACTTTAATTAAAAAACCAAAAGTAAATAGCAAAAACAAAGTTTTAGATTGTGAAGAAGTAAGAGCTAAGTTTGCAAGTGAATCAAAATCAACGGCTAGTGAGCCATTAGCACCATAGCTTATTACAGCTGTGTATACTGTTCCGATGAAAATAAAAACTGAACCAAAAACTGTGTAAAGAATAAATTTTATTGTTGCATACCTTCTATTTTCTCCTCCCCATATTCCCATTAAGAAATACATTGGAACTAACAATGCTTCGAAGAATATGAATAGAGAAATTAAATCGCCACTAATGAAAACACCATTAATTGCAAAATGTAATGCAAGTAATGAACCGATAAAACCCTTGCTTTCTGCATGTTCATTTCCAATTGATAATAGGGAAACACATATTAAAAGCGAAGTTAACAATAATAGTAATGTTGACATGCCAGAAATTCCGAAGCTGATTTCAAGCCCATAAGATTGGATCCATTTGTAATTAGAAAGAATTACAAATTTTGTTTTTCCATAGTCGCTGAATAATAAATAAAAACATTGTGTAAGTGTTATAAGGGAAAATATTATGCCAATTGGCCTAAATATTTCTTTTCTAGAATTGGGGATCACAAATACTAGTAGTGCACTGAAAAGTGGAACAATTAGAAGGGAAATTATTATTCCGGTCATTGTGGCACCATCGGAGTAATAATAAATAATCCAATTAGGAGAAGCAGAAATAATCCAAAATACACAACATAGCTTCTAACTAGGCCAGTCTGGGTCGCGGATGCAACTCTAGAAGTTTTACCAAATGCAGTTGAAACAAAATTAACAGAACCATCAATAATTAATCCATCAACAATTACTGCAACCTTTCTTGTAAAGTTTTTCATTCCTGAAACAAAAATTGAGTTACCAAACCTATTTAGATAGAGCACATTAAATGACAAATCTTTTACTAAATTGATCGGATAATCTAAATTAATTCTCTTCAAGTTGAATCTTTTAAAAATTTCAAATGAAAATATTAAATATGCTATTAATAATCCTGTAAAACCAGCGCCAATTGATAAAACTGCAAGCACAATTAATGTAATACCTTCTGGTAGGTGAGTTATTTCAACTCCCTCTAGAGAATAATGAAGAACTTTTTCAACTCCGTGGAAAAAAGGTGTGTTAATAAACCCTATAAAAATTGAAAACAACCCAAGAATAATCAAAGGCCTTGTCATAGTTTTTGGGGCCTCGTTTACATTAGAGTGATCATAACCATTGTCTTTTTCAAAAATTAATAACCAGTGTCTTCCCATATAAAATGCCGTTAAAAAAGCTGCACCTAAACCAAGTGCCCAAAATATGTAATAGATTCCTCCATTTGCAAATACTGAAGCCAAAATTTCATCTTTCGACCAAAAACCAGCCAATGGAGGAATGCCGGATATTGCTAGCGTTCCAATTCCCATCATTGAAGCAGTAACAGGCATTTGTTTTCTTAATCCACCCATCTTTCTAATGTCTTGTTCGTGATGCATAGAGTGAATAACTGCACCTGCACCTAAAAACAATAAAGCTTTAAAAAAAGCATGCGTTACAAGATGAAAGATAGCTGCTACATATGCCCCAGCACCAATTGCAATAAACATAAAACCTAATTGAGAAATAGTCGAATAAGCTAAAACTTTTTTAATATCATATTGGTTTATTGCTGAAAAGGCAGCAAGTAAAGCAGTTATAAGACCAAATGAAATTATCACCATTCCTGCTATTTTTGAATGCTGAAGGATAGGTGAAATTCTTACAAGCATAAACACTCCGGCTGTCACCATAGTCGCAGCATGGATTAATGCACTTGCGGGAGTAGGTCCTTCCATTGCATCTGGAAGCCAACTAAAAAGTGGGAACTGAGCAGATTTACCAAATGCCCCAAGGAGTAAAAATAATGTTATTAAAGTAATCGTATTTTCTGGAACGTCTGATGCATTCTTCAAAACAGTGTAAAAATCGAATGTATTAAAAGTATTTAATATAAACATCAATCCAATCAAGAAGCCAAAATCTCCAACCCTGTTTAAAATAAAAGCCTTGTTTCCTGCTTTTGCTGCTGCTGTTTTTTTTGACCAAAATGATATTAATAAATATGAACTAAGCCCTACTAGTTCCCATCCAATAAACATAACTAAGAAATTTGAAGACATTACTAACATAAGCATTGAAAATACAAAAAAATTAAAATAAACAAAATAATTATTATGCTTTTCATCTGTCTCCATATAAGAAGTTGAAAAAAGTTGAATAATGAAAGATAAGCCTGTCACTAATAAAAGCATTATTCCTGAAAGACCATCGAGAGTGAAACCTATTTTTATGTCAGGAGTATTAGTCCATTGAAATATGTTGTAATTAATCGGTTGAAACTTATCAAGTGCCAGCATAACAAATACATAAAACGATATAGCAAAAGACAATAAAGCGCTATTTAAAGTAAAAAAATTAGTAATAAGCTCATTAAATAAATTTTTGTTAGAAAATAAGAATATAGCTGTCAAAAAAGGTAGGAAGATTGGAAGTAAGAACAGTAATTCCAAATCAACCTCTGGACACATTTAAAACATCTACAGATGCAGATGATTGTTTTCTAAAAATTGAAACAATAATTGCTAATCCTACAACTACTTCAGCTGCTGCAACTACTAGAACAAAAAAAACTGCAATTTGGCCATCTATTTGACCAAAATGCTTAGATGCTGAAATGAAAGTTAAGTTAACAGCATTCAACATTAGCTCAATACACATAAACATTATCAAAGCATTTTTTCTTATCATCATTCCAAAAAAACCAATTGAAAATAGGATTGCGGAAAGTGTTAAATACCAATCAGTTGTTACTTCAAACATCATTTTTCCAGAATTGAAATTATTTCAAATGGGAAAATCCAAGCGGTAAACAAAGTACCCGCAATAAGTTGAGGGGTGCCCTCTACTGCAAATTCAACAGCTTCAAACCACAAATCCCATTTAAATTCAGAACTAATAGCAACGTAGCCCAATATTGAAATGAGAATCAAAAAAACTCCGCTAACTAAAAAGGTCTGTCCTTTAATAGATTCTGAACTTTGTTCTTTTTTATCAACTCCTATCATCATGATTACGAATAGAAATAAAGTCATTACTGCGCCTGCATAAACGAGCATTTGTACCATGGCGACAAAGGTAGCATTGAGCGTAATATAAATAATTGCAATTGAAACTAATGTCATGACAAGACCCATGGCATTGTGCACCGGATTCTTTGCAAAGACTACTATTAATGCTCCAATAATTATTAATGCAGCAGGAACAAAGAATAAGATTAAATCAACCAAGCTACTCTTCCTCTAGAGATTGGCCTTTTTCTGGATCTTTTTTTCCTACACCCAATGAGCCAGACCAATTGACAACATTTTGAAAATTTGGATTACCGTTTGAAGATGTTGCTCTCATCCACCCGTCAGAAGTTTGTAGTTCTTCAAATCTTGTAAGCTTTGTTTGTTCTTCATGGGTATTTGGGGTTCCATCATCATTCACGACTAATACAGATTTATCAAAAATTGCTTCTGATCTATTAGCCACACTCATTTCAAACAATGATGTCATTGTTATTGCCTCTGTTGGGCAAGCTTCAACACAAAGCGCACAGTAAATACATCTAAGCATATTTATTTCGTAAATAAATCCATATCTCTCGCCCGGGCTTACAGGTGCGTCTTCAGGGTTATCTTCACCCCTGACATAAATACATTGAGCTGGACATACTCCTGCACACAATTCACAACCAATACATTTTTCCATTCCATCTTCATATCTATTAAGTACATGACGGCCATGAAATCTTTGTGGCTTTTCTCTAAATTCTCTAGGATACTTATCAGTTACTGACTTTCTGAACAATTCTTTAAAAGTTACTTTTAATCCCTTAAACAATCCGAAACTATCGCTCATAATTTAACTCCAAGGTAATCCAAATTCTCTTAAGCCTAAAACTATTGCTGAAAGTATTAGCCAAACTAAGGATATTGGAATCATTCTTTTCCATCCTAGTTCCATTAACTGGTCATATCTTAATCTAGGGAGTGTTGCTCTTATCCAGACAAAAACAAATAAAAGTAAAAAAGTTTTTACGCCTAGCCAAATTATTGGCATTATAACAGAGAATATTGGAGGTAATATTCCTTCAAATGTTGGACCTAGCCATCCACCTAAAAAGAAGGTTGCTGTAATCGCACACATGTTAAACATATTTATGTACTCTGCCAAAAAGAACATAGCAAATCTAAAACCTGAATATTCAGTATGAAAACCTCCTACTAATTCTTGTTCAGCTTCAACTAAATCAAAAGGTGCCCGATTAACTTCAGCTACTGCAGCTATAAAAAATATTCCAAATGCAACAAATTGAGGAAAAATATTCCATTTGGGAATAAATGAAACGAATGTGTTAAGAATTGGAATTGAAGTAGATAAATTTCCTGATTGACTATTTACAATATCAACTAACGAAAGTGATCCCGAATACAAAATAACAGGGACTAATGCTAAGCCCATTGCAGCTTCATAAGAAATCATCTGTGCTGAAGCTCTTACTCCTCCTAATAAAGGATATTTTGATCCTGATGACCATCCAGCCAAAACAACGCTATATACAGCAATTGAGGAAAGTGCGAGGAAGTACAAGACTCCTACATTTAAATCTGCACCAACTAATGGAATGGTATATTGAGCATTTTGCCATTCAACCGTGATATCAGGCCCTAAAGGAATAATCATAAAGATTAAAAAAGATGGAACGAGTGCAATTAATGGCGCAAGAAGGTACATAGCCCTATCAGCTTTTGAAGGGAGAATTTGTTCTTTTAATAATAACTTAATGGCATCAGCTAAAGTTTGAAGTATTCCAAATGGACCTGCTCTGTCAGGCCCAACTCTAGATTGCATTCCTGCAACTACTTTTCTTTCAAACCAAATCAATAATATTGTATTGGTTAATAAAACAGCCAATACTATGTTTGCTTTTACCAGTGAAATTATTAACTCAATTGACATTTAAAGCTTCCTTGGACTGATTTGGCGATATTTCAATAGTCTCTGAAAAATTAAATCTGTTAAAATTTCTTCTATTTTGCGGAATGAATATTACTCCATCTGCAAATTTGTTGTTAACGACATAATTTGCTGAGACTTTGTGCCCATTCTGTTTTAATGTGCATTCACCAGATGATAAATTAAGTTTTTCAATTGTTGATTCACTTGCTTCAATAAATTGTTTTGCGCCGAGTAGTGATATGCTGTCTGAATAACGAATAGTTATATTGTCACCGTAGAGTTTTTTTCCAACAAAATATTGTGAAGTAATAGTTTCGTTGGGCATAGTTGATATATTGGGTTGGTAATCATTAATAATCCCATCAAAATTACTTGGTTTATCTAAATTTTTAAATAATGGACTGTCTTGATTATCAAAATCTTGATAAGCTAACTCATTTAAGCCCTCTAGGCTATCAATATTATTATTGAAATTACAAAAGTTAGAAAGACCAGAAATAAACTCCCAATCACTCAGGCTTTGGCCAGGTGAAGGTACAAGCTTATCAATTCTTGAAGTTCTAAATTCGATATTAGTAAAGGTTCCTTCTTTCTCTCCTAGTGTTGAACTTGTAGGAATAATGTAATTGCCTAATTCAGAGGTTTCATGTAAAAATAAATCTAAACATACGACATTATCTATATCTTCAATAATTTTATGAATTTCATTTGAGAAAACAGATCTGCCTATTGGGTCAGATCCAACAACAAATAGTAAATCAGTATTTTCAGAACTTACATTTTTTGTAAAATCTCTCAGATTTTTTACATTATCTAAATTATTAATTGCACCAAAAGTATTACCGCTAGAAAATGCATTCATTATTTTTGAGTTAGAATTTTCTACTAAATACGATACTAATTTATCTAAATTCTCATCTAGTTGATAAGGGGTAGATTTTCCTATTATCGCTGTCACATTCTTATCTTTAACGTGCTCTTTTATACCTTTTAATTTGGATATATCTTTTATTATTTCAAAATTTTTAGAGACAATATCTTCGGAATAATAAAAATCAGCTATGTCTTTTAAGGTTGAGTTTGAATGGCCAAAAACTATAAGTTTCGCTCCATTTTTTACAGCTTGCCTCACTCGTAAATAAAGCACTGGGAGATTTTCTTTTAAATCTTCAGACCAAATTACAATTGCTTCAGAGTTATTTAAATCATCGATTGTTGCTCTGTTGATATCTTTTTCAAAATATCCAGCATATAGATAGTCATCATTTAAATAGAATGTTTGATTTGTTGTAGGAAAGTTTTTAGCAAACTCATTAAAAGCAACATAATCTTCATTGGTACTATTAGTGCCTATTAAAAAATTTATATTTGTATTTCTATCGCCAATTAATTCACTTAATTCTGTATAGATTTCTTTAACAGATGTTTCTTTAAATTCATTGTCTATTTTTTTTAATGGGGTTTTTAACCTAAATTCTGAATTCAAGTATTCAAAATTGTACCTACCTTTATCACAAAGCCAACCTTGATTTACACTATCGTTATCAACTCCTAGAATTCTAAGCATTTTATTTTGAGATGAGTTTAATTCTGTTGAACAACCTACTGGACAGCCATTACAAGTTGATCTAACTGATTTTAGATCCCAAGGTCTTGCTTTAAACCTGTATGAAGTTGACGTTAATGCACCTACTGGACAGATTTGTACTGTGTTGCCAGAGAAGTAAGACTTAAAAGGTTCATTAGGAAAAGTATTAACTTCTGTTTTATTGCCTCTTTGAATAAATTCAATTAATGGATCTCCAGAAATTTCATCAGAAAACCTTGTACATCGAGCACATAAAATACATCTTTCTCTGTCTAAAAGAATAATTTCAGAAATAGAAATTGGTTTTTCAAAGTGTCTTTTTTCTTCGACAAATCTGCTTTCCCCAGGCCCATAAGCCATAGTCTGATCTTGTAAAGGACACTCACCAGCTTTATCACATATAGGACAATCAAGCGGATGATTGATCAACAAAAATTCTAAAACGCCTTCTTGAGCTTTTTTTACTACTTCAGACTCAGTATCTACAACCATTTCATCGGTTACTTCAGTTGTACATGATGGAACTAACATTTTTCCTCTTGGAGTTTCTATTTCTACTAGACACATCCTGCACATTCCAACAGGGTCTAGTCTTTTATGCCAGCAAAATCTTGGTATATGAATACCTGAGTCTTCACAAGCTTCAATTAATAATTTGTTAGGTGCTGATTCAATTTGATTTCCGTTAACATTTATTTTTATATTTTCGCTCATAAAAGAACCTTGGTTGGAATTAAACTTTCAACTTCTTCTCTGAAATCGTTCATTAAAGATGTTATAGGTGATACAGCTGAGGGTCCTAATGGACAAATAGTTGTCATTTTTGGAGGCCAAGAGAGACCGGGTGAAATATTATCGCAAACATCAAGCAGTAGGTCGATATCTGATGCCCTACCTCTACCAGAAGCAACTCTGTCTAGTATCATTTCTAACCATGTTGTTCCCTCTCTGCATGGTGTACATTGACCACATGATTCATGAGCAAAAAAACTAACAATGCTTTTTGCAGCGTTTACAAGATTTGTGTCCTCATCCATCATCACAACTGCTCCGGAACCAAGCATAGAATTGTTATTTGCTACATCATCAATTGTCATTTTGATATCAAGTTGATCACCCCTAAACCAAGGGGCAGATGCACCACCAGGTATATAGGCTTTGACTTTTTTATTATTTCTTATTCCATTGCCTAATGACTCAACAAACTCTCCAAATGAACTTCCCATTTCAATTTCGTAATTCCCAGGATTATTTACATGACCAGAGAGACTGAAAATTCTTGTTCCAGTAGACCCTTCAACTCCTAATTTGTTATATTCTTTGCCAGTATTTTCCATAATCCATGGAACAGATGAAATGGTCTCAACGTTGTTAACTAAAGTAGGTTTCATATATAAACCCTTTACCGCAGGAAAATAAGGAGGTTTTAACCTAGGCTCGCCTCGTCTTCCTTCGAGTGAATTAAGTAATGCAGTTTCTTCACCGCATATATATGCACCTGCACCTAAATGAACAACTAGATCTAAATTCATTTCAGAGTTAAAAATATTTTTTCCTAAATAACCTTTTTGATAAGCTTGATCTACTGCATCCTGTACTCTTCTTGCAGGTTTTGCATATTCTCCCCTAATGTAAATAAATGCATTTTTAATGTTTGCAGCAAAACAAGTAATAATTATTCCTTCAATTAGTTGGTGAGGGTCCCTCTCGAGTAAAATTCTATCTTTGAAAGTACCGGGTTCTGATTCGTCAGCGTTTATTACTAAATATCTATCTTCATTCTCAGCTAAAAAACCCCACTTAACTCCAGTGGGGAAACCTGCACCACCTCTACCCCTTATATTTGATGCCTTAATTTCTTCGAGTACGTTTTCAGGTGAACCATTAATTAAAGTTTTTCTTGCTGTTTCATATCCACTATTTTTTTCATAACTATCAATTAAATGACTATCTTCAGGATTTTCACGCATATGTTTGGTTAAAAGAAGAGTTTCTTTCACTTTTTCTCCTTTGTAGTGTTAAAAGTTTGAAATCCTGGGACAGAACCAGTAGTTCCCGATTGGTCTTTAATAGCCCAGTCAAAAGATTTAGTTCCTCCGAAATTATCTTGCATTTCTTCAGCAATTATCACATCAGGTTGTTCTTCTTTTAGCCACTCGCAGAGTTTTATAGTGTTTTCAGAAGACAGACCTTCAACGGTTTCATAATTTATTTGCATTGCAGGAGCTCCACCACATGCTCCTATGCATTCAACTGCTTCAAATGTAAATAAGTCATTCTCATCAGTTTCGTTATTGTTTAGCCCTGTAAAGTCTTTAACAACATCAATTATCTCTTTAGAATTGTTTATCTCACAGGAAATAGATTTACAAACACTTAAAAGATATTTTCCAGTTGGTTCTTGCTTGTACATAGAATAAAAAGTTGACACCGATTTTACCTGAACCTCTGTAATGCCCACCAATTCACTTATTACGGTAATAGAGTCGTCTGAAATATAACCATCTTTACTTTGTGCAAGGTGTAAAAGTGGGCCAATTGCTGATCTTTTTTGAGGATACATTTTTATTATCTTTTTAGCTTGCTTTACCATTGAATCATTCCAGCTCATCTGTCTACATCTCCAATCACAGGATCTAACGATGCGATAGCAGCAACAGCGTCGGCAATTGGACTATCAGTCATTATTACAGGCAAAGCCTGAAGATTACAAAATGAAGGTCCTCTGACGTGCATTCTGTATGGTTTCGAAGAACCATCAGAAACTATATAACAGCCGAGCTCACCTCTTGGAGATTCTATAGCAACATATGCATCTCCTTCTGGAACTTTAAATCCCTCAGTATAAATTTTAAAATGATGAATTAATGCTTCCATAGACTCATCAAGTCTTTTTCTAGGCGGAGGTGTTATCTTTTTGTCTTGAACTTTGTATGGACCTTTTGGCATTTTGTTAAGTGCTTGTTCTACAATTTTTAAACTCTCAAAAATCTCAAGAACTTTAATTCTCCATCTTGCAAAAACATCTCCCTCATTAAGAACTGGTACTTCGAATTCAAAGTTTTCAATTCCAGAATATGGTTGAGCTTTTCTCAAATCCCAAGAGTGGCCACTTGCTCTTAAACTTGGTCCTGTAACGCCGTAAGCAAAACACTCTTCTGTTGTGAGAATACCTACGTTTTGTAAACGTCCTTTCCAAATTGGATTGTCAAGCAGCATATCATCGTAATCTTGAAGTTTTTCAGGAATTATTTTTAAAATTTCTTCGATATCTTTTTGCCATCCATCAGGAAGATCTGCTGCTACTCCGCCTGGACGAATATAATTATGGTTCATTCTTAGACCTGTAGTTTTTTCAAAAAAATTAAGTATTAACTCGCGCTCCCTAAACCCAAAAATCATCATTGATAAAGCACCTATATCCATTCCACCAGTTGCCAGAGCAACTAAATGTGAAGATATTCTGTTTAGCTCTGTCATAAGAATTCTTATATTTTTTGCTCGATCTGGGACTTCAATCCCAATTAATTTTTCTGTAGTTAAGGAAAAGACTAACTCGTTAAATAATGGAGATAAATAATCCATTCTTGTTGTATTTGTTGGACCTTGAAAATAATTTAACTCTTCTCCAGTTTTCTCCATTCCAGTATGTAGGTATCCAATTACTGGCTTAACTCTTCTAACTACTTCTCCCTCTAGCTCAGCTTGTAGCCTTAAAACACCATGAGTTGATGGATGCTGAGGTCCCATATTAACAATCATTCTTTCATCATCAGAAGTGTCTTCATCGATTACAAAATCATCGATTACATCTGTCCCAGTTTGAATTTTTATTTGTTTTTCATTTTCTTCTTCAAGCATTTTTTGAGAGCCTTCATCAGTAGAAGAGATGTTCCAGCCGCCTTCCTCAGAATTTGTTGCAATTTTTTCTTAAAGGGTGACCATTCCAATCATCTGGCATCAAAATTCTTGTTAGATCAGGATGTTCTAAAAAATTTATACCAAACATATCAAAAGCTTCTCTTTCATAAAAATTGGCACTTGGGTAAATATCAGTTATTGATGGTATTGATAAATCTTCATCATCAACAAAAACTTTTATTGTTTTCCTTTGATTTTTTGAAATAGATAAAAATTGAACAACCACCTCAAATCTCGGTTCTTTTTTTCTAAACCAATCTACTACAGTTAGATCTACCATCATCTCATAGTTTTCGGAATGCAAAGACTCAACTAATTTTTTGTATTCTTCAAGAGAGGAATTAATTATTTCAGAACTCATCGATTTATCTCACCATCCATGATCTTGTCATGCAAAGTTAGAATTCCATGCATCAAGGACTGTGGTCCAGGAGGACAACCTGGAACATAAATATCAACTGGTACAATATGATCTACTCCCTGAACTAATGCATAATTGTTAAACATTCCACCGGTTGATGAACAAGCACCCATTGCAATAACCCATTTTGGATCAGCCATCTGGTCATATACTTGTCTTAAAACAGGAGCCATTTTTTGTGAAACTCTTCCCGCAACAATCATTAAATCTGCTTGTCTTGGAGATGCTCTAAAAACTTCCATCCCATATCTCGCTAAATCATATTTAGCACTGCCAGCTGCCATCATTTCTATTGCACAACATGCAAGACCGAAGGTTACTGGCCACATAGACTGGGTTCGAGACCACCTTACAGCTTTATCAATAGTTGTTGTAAGGATGTTGTCAGGTGTATACATTAAGCTGCCTCTTTAGTTAAATCTTGCTTTAGATAACGTTCTCTTCTTGGAATGTTCCAGTCAAGCACTCCTTTTTTCCAGACATAATACAAAGTCTCAAGAACGAAAAAAGTAAAAATAGAAATTGCTAATATTCCATACCAACCAAGATCATTAAATCTTGTAGCCCAAGCAAATAAAAATATAATTTCAATATCAAAAACAATATATAGCATTGCAACCATATAGAATTTGACCGGAAATCGCTGCGAAGGTTCTACTTCAGGAAATATACCACATTCATATGGTGCTAGTTTTTCTGGCGTTGCTTTTTTAGGAGACAATAAGTACGAAGCACCAAGCGATGCTAGTGCAAACCCTACAGCAACAATAAACATTATCAAAATAGGTAGCCAATTAGTCATGTTCCCTCCGTATTTGTGAAAATTTTCACAAGCCTTATCCTTATTTTACTATTAATATCAGGTTATTTTTATCTGACTATTAGTTTTTCGATACCAAAAAAAGCAATTTTGAAGGGAGTAAAAATTTATACATAATTTTTACCACTTCCCCAAATGTTAAATAAGCTTCATCAAATAGAAGTTCAACTACAAAATCAATTGTATCCTGGTCGTTTGAAGCTACTTTTAAAAGTCTCTTGGTCATAAAAGGGCTCTGGAGAACAAGACGTGCTAATGCACAACTTAAATAATGCTTTTTAAATCTTTTTGAAAATGCTTTTTCATAAGATCCTATGCCCTTGTTCAAATCTGGTGAGTCTAAAAGATTATGAGTATTCTTTGCTAAAAGATAACCCGCTTCCATTCCGTAAAAAATTCCTTCCCCACTCATTGGATTAATCATTGAGCTTGCATCCCCAATTAAGGTGACATTCACTTTTTGTTTAATCTTTGGTCTTGATGATGCAAATGGAAGCAGATATGATTTTTCATCTCTTACATTCTCAACTACTACTCCTCTTTTTTCTAACTGTGCTATAAAGTCTTGAAGTAACTCATTAATGTCTAGTTTTTCCTTTTTAAAAATGCTTAAAGGCACTCCGATTCCGATGTTTAATAAATTACCTTTACTCGGAAAAGCCCATGCATAACCTTTTTCAGCTGATACATTGATTTCAAACATTAAAGACCTTTCTTTAAAAATTTCAAGATAGTTCGGACTGTCTATGTAAGCTCTTATCGCTATTGCCTTATGCCAATCACTATTCTTTTTAACATTTAGTTGTTTTCTTACCCGTGAATTTGCTCCATCAGCACCTATTAAAATTTTGGTTCCAAATGTTAAATTGTGGTTTTCATTTTTAATTTCTACGACTAATTTTTTATCTATATCTTCTTCAAATGCAACAAAGCTATAACCTTCAAATACATCTACTTCTAAATCTTTTGCTAAATTTAATATTCTATTGTCAAGATCAATCCTTGGTATAACATAAACTATTGAATCTTCTTTATTTTTAACTTCAGGTATGTAATTTTGTATTCCAATGTTTTCAGGACCGTAAAGAGTGGTTGATACCACCTGTGGTTCGTTTTCTAAAATATATTCATTGTTGAACCTTTTTAAGGCACTAATTACACCCGGACCAATTGCATCACCGCATGATTTATCTCTCGGAAATATAGCTTTATCTATAAGACCTACTTTTAAAGTAGGATTTAATTTTTTATACGAAATTGCAGCATTTGAACCAGCAGGACCGGCCCCAATAATCAAAACATCATATAAATCGGTGTATTTTTGCATTATTTACTAACTTACATTGAAAATTCATTAATAAGAAACTGATTAAACATAATAAATAATTTGATTTAATTACATATAATTTTCATATCTAATTAGATTGTGCATTAGTGAAAGAAATTAAAAAAATACCTCCAGCTACGGTAAAGAGATTGCCTCTTTATCTTCAATGTCTTGATCAAGTTGACCACGATGCTATTGGTATTTCCTCAAAAAGACTCGCAGAATTAGCAAAAGTTAATGATGCTCAAGTTAGAAGAGATCTTTCATATTTAGGCACTCTTGGTACTAGAGGCGTTGGTTATGATGTATCTACACTTAGAAACCAACTTCAATTAGAACTCGGACTAGTTGAAGGCTGGAGTGCTGTAATTGTTGGAGTAGGAAATTTAGGTTCTGCTTTAGCTCACTATGGTGGTTTCAAAGACAAAGGTTTTGGTGTTGTTGGCTTATTCGATGATGATCCAAAAAAAATTAATAGTCAAGTTGCAGGACTTGTCGTCAAGCCTTTAAGTGATTTACAAGACTATTGTAACAAATTCAATGTTGCAATAGGGATTATCGCCACCCCAGGGGAATTTGCACAAGATGTGGCAGATGATTTAATAAATTGTGGAGTTAGATCAATACTCAATTTTGCACCTGTTCTCCTTAAAAATGTTAAAGATGTTCAAATAAGATCAGTTGACTTGTCACAAGAATTACAAATATTAAGTTATTATCTTGACCGACCAATATTAAAAGCAGTAGATTAATCTTCTATCTGATAGTAAAAACCCATTAATCCCCGATATAACAAACTTAAATTTAAACCTATCCACAAACTAGACAATGAGTTGTCTTGACTTAGCAAATATATACAAGATAAAAATCCTATCAAAGATGATATAACAGTCATAATTGAAAACTGTTTAGATTTGTCTAATCCCAACAATACTCCATCCCATAAAAATGCAAAGCTTCCAACCAGTAAGCTCAATGCAAACAACATTTTAAGTTCATTATCAATAATTAAAACGAGGGATGCTTCTGTGATTAAAAGAACTATATTTTCAAGAAATACAAAGGAAGTAATAAAGAGAAAGATTGCAATTTTAAAAGTTAGACTATTGAGATATTTTTTGAGTTCTGAATTTTTATAAATATTAAATTTTGCTTTATGTTCTGCAACTAAGGTTTGAGCCGCTATAGCTAATGCATCAACAAAAACGTAACCAAAAGACCAGAGTTGTAATAAAACATGTTGCAAAGCTATTTCTGACATTGACATTAGTGAAGCTTGATTTCTTAAATAAGCCATAAATAGTGTCAGAAACATTGATCTTATAAAAATGAAAATCCCAATACTAAAAAACTTTTTACTAATCTCTTTTTTTTCATGTGACTTAACAATGTTTGAGGTTTCCGTTTGAGTGTTAATCAAGACTTTTGTTGAATATATTGAGCTTATTAAAAAAGCTATTGAACTTGCAATTGCGATACCTTCAACTCCAAAACTTAAAACTATTCCAAGAAAGTAACTTAATATCACATTTGCTACTCCAACAATTGCCGAGGAATATAAAGTAATTTTTGGATATTTCATTCCCCTTAATACAGCTGTTGAGTGCATATTTAGCAAATAGAATGGCAAACCAAGGCTTCGTAATATTAAATATGAATTTGCCTTATAAGAAACAGCTATTGTAGGTTCAAAAAATTTAATTAAGTGAGCAGAAGCAAAAATTAGTAAACCAGCAGATATTAACCCTATAAGTACTGATGACTTTCTACCAAATGTTATAAAGTAATTTAATTTATGTATTTGTCTTGTTGCATGAAGATTAGACACGTAAGGTGTTGTACCGTATGCTAAGAAAACAAAAATCCAAATAAAGACAAAATATACCGTTTCTCCTATACCTACAGCAGATAGAACATCAATATCTATATAACTTGCAATTTTTGAATCAATTAGACCAACTAATGGTTCAGAAACTAACCATAAAAAAATGGGATAAGTATTGAGCCAAACTTCTTTTTTTTTAAATTGATTTGTCATTAAAATACGTAGCTTTTTCTATACCCCATAAAATTAAAGAATTATTTAGTTCACTTCCTAACTCATGGGGAGTAATCTTTAAATCCTTTTTTAATTCATTTTTAATATAATCATTTAATATCTGTGTTGGTGTAAATGTTTGCTTATTAAATGGTTTAGAAAGTTCAATATTTAATATATTCATTAATTCTTCATAAAAATTTTCATTTACTTTAATTTGGTTTTTTTCAAAATAAGATTTTAAACCTTTAATTATCTGAGATACTAATTGAGAAAATTGAAAATTCATGAGGAAAATATTTGAACAATAATGAGTCCTAAGGGTCCAGAAACAATTCCGATTCCGACTCGTTTAAATTCGTTATCTAAAATTGTGTTTTTGTGTGACTCTGAATTCATCAAACTGTTATGACCAGATCTTACTGAAGATGAAAGGGCTAAATTTTCACCTATGTCTATATAAGGGAAGCCTTTTTTTGATAATCTGTCTCCTACAAGTTCACCATTGGTTGGATTCTTATGACACCAAAAACCCTCCTGATACATTTCATAAGCATAATTGAGTGCTACCTCTGATAAAGTTTCACTTAGTTCAAGTGGAACTAAACTTTCTTCACTTCTCACAGATATCAACAGTTCATACAATTCATCTTTTTGTTCTATATTGTTTGATAAGTTAGATAGAGAATATTTAGGTATCTCTATACATCCTTGTTCACTAACTACTACTGAAGATTTTCCAGTAAGGTCTTTAATTCTAGTTACTACTTTTATAAGATCCGTTCCAGTAATAAGCTCTAACGCCTGTTGAGGAGTTCCGTTAGTATCTGTATAAAACGAGATAAGATTTGAATTTTCAATTGATTTTTGTAAAAAGCTTGGAACAGAAATAATTGATGTAATAGTGAATAAAAGAGTAAGTATTAAATTACTAACTAGCAGTGAAAAAGATGCTCCAAGGAGCTTGTTGCCAACATCTCTTTGTTTTTGATTATTTGTTATAAAATTTTGAAAGAAAGAAGAAATTGTCAAAATAGTAATAAAAATCAATACTCCACCAAATATTTCTGACAATTGAATATTGGAGTTGAACCAACTGCTTATATAAGATCCAACTTGATATGAATATCTGAAACTAAAAGCAACTGAAATTAATAAGGTCATTAAGTAAAAGAACTGAAGTAAAAACCCTTTTCTCCAACCATAAATTATAAAAAATATTATGAAAATATATACAAATAGCTCAATATATTGAAAACTTCTAAGGCTTAAAAGTAAGGTTTCAATTGCGTTATTCATATTATGATTAAATTATTTAACTCTGCTATTGAATAGTACTAAATTTCCGCTATTGTTTAAGAATTCCTACAAATTATGTAGGTTTTTTTAATTTCAGTGACTGAAAGGAAATTATATATGAAGAATCGTAAAGCTTTAGCTTTGATTGCGATTTTAGCACTTGTTGCTGCAGCTTGTGGCGGTAGTGATGGTGGAAGCGATGAAGCGGTAGTAGAAGTTGAAACAACTGAAGCTCCTGCAACTACTGAAGCCCCTACAACAACAGCTGCACCTGCGTCTGCTGGTGACCCATTGGTTTTGGCATCTTTAATGCCGTTATCAGGTGACCTTGCATCGTTAGGACCTGGTATTGCACTTGGAGCTCAAGTAGCCGTAGATCAAGTTAATGCATTAGGCGGTGTTAATGGTCAGGATATTGTTTTCATTGAAGGAGACAGTGGTTGTAATGCAGATGTAGCCCTTACAGGTTTACAAGATGTAATTGCACAAGGTGCACAAGGAGTTATGGGTGCTGCATGCAGTAGTGCTACATTAGCCCTTCTCGCAAGTGTTATTGAAGCAAATGTTGCTTTAGTATCACCTTCAAGTACAAGTCCTCAATTGACAACTGTTGAAAAAGGTGGAATGTTTTCAAGAACTGCACCATCTGACGCTTTTCAAGGCGTTGTATTAGCTGCAGAATTAGTAAAAGATGGTATTGAAACAATATCAATCATTTCTAGAGCTGATTCATACGGTAGAGGATTAGCAAATGCTACACTTGAAGCTTTTGAAGCTCAAGGTGGAAAAGTTGCAAATGTTGTATATCATGCTGCAGATGCAACAGAATTTTCAGCAGAAGTTACAGCTGTAGGTAATGGAAATCCGGATGCCATTGTTGCAATCTTATTTCCAGATACAACTGGTTGTCCAATTGTCCAGGGAGCTTTTGAACAAGGCTTAACAGATATTCCATGGTATTTTACTGATGGAGTTAAAGACTCAGCAACACTTATCGAGTGTTCACAGGGTGCTCTTGAAGGATTCAAGGGTGTAGCACCTGGAGCATCAGAGAGTGCTGCATTGGAAAGCTTTAAAGCTCTTTACTCTGCCGCTACAAATGGCGAAAATGAAACATTTATTTTTGCTCCACAAGCATATGACGCAGCAATGTTAATGATTTTGTCTGCTATTGCTAATGGAACAGATGGTAAATCTATTGCAGGTGGAATGATTGCTGCATCTGGAGGTGGAACACCTTGTATTGGTGCGGAATGTATTGAACTTGCTTTGGCAGGTGAAGACTTTGATTATGTCGGTGCATCAGGTCCAATTGACCTAGATGCAAATGGTGATCCTACAGCAGGAACATACGATATTTATCAAATACAAGGAGACGAATATGTTGTCCTTGAAACAATAGATTATCCCTAAAAAGATAAATCTTTAAATTAAAGCCCCTTAAGTTTTGCTTAAGGGGCTTTTACATTTTTCCTAGATACAACTCGATAACTTTTTCGTCGTTTAAAAGATTTTCTCCAAAACCACTATAAGCATTTCTTCCCTGATCAAGAACGTAACCTCTATTACTTATCTTTAGTGATCTTCTTGCATTTTGTTCAACAATTAAAATAGAAACTCCCGTTTTATTGATTTTTATAATTGACTCAAATACTTCATCAACGGCATTTGGGGATAAGCCTGCAGAAGGCTCATCCAATAACAATATATCGGGTTTAGATATCAAAGCTCTACCCAAAGCTAACATTTGCCTTTGTCCTCCAGATAAATTTCCCGCTTTTTCATTACTTCTTTCTTTTAAGAGTGGAAATAATTCATAAACGTCAGCAAAATTTTTTTTATTATTTTTTCTATTTCCCATCTCAAGATTTTCTAACAATGTCAATGATGGAAAAACATTGTTTACTTGAGGTACGTACCCAACACCTTCATGAATAATTTTATATGTTGGAGTGTTTGTTTTTTCAACACCATTAAGATAAAACCTTCCACCATTTATTTTTATTATTCCAACAATAGCTTTTAACAGTGTTGATTTGCCTGCACCATTTGGGCCAATTATTGAAACGATTTCACCAGAACCAAGTGTTAGGTCAATACCATTTAATATATTCAATCCTTTTACATATCCAGCAGCAATGCCAATGCATTCAAGAACGGGTTTATTCATAAGATTTACCTAAATACGCTGAAACAACTTTTTCGTTGGCTCTTATCTCATCAGAACTCCCCTCAGCAATCACTGAACCTTCTGCTAAGACAACTATATGATCTGAAACTTTCATTACAGCGCTTATATTATGTTCTACCATCAAAACTGACACCCCTTCATTCACAAAAGTGTTGATCAGACTTAGAATATCCTCAGAAAGTTTAGGATTTACCCCCGCTAAGGGTTCATCCAATAACAAAATTTTAGGTTTTTGAACAATTACACGTGCAAGTTCAAGTAACTTTTTTTGTCCTCCTGAAAGCTCTCTAGCATAAGAATCTTTCATGTGATATAGGTTTACCATATTTAGTACTTCGTTCTTTTTTTCATCCAATTCTTGTTCTATTTTCGACTTTTTAGAGGAAATAAATAATGAATTAATAAATCTATCATTTTTCAATGAAGATGCGGAAAATAAAATATTTTCACTTACAGTCATTCTGTCAAAAACTTTTGTTAATTGAAATGTTCTTACCATTCCAAGCCTTGATATTTTATAAGACTCGAGATTAGATATATTTTTACCTTCAAACTTTATAATCCCACTATCTTGTTTTGTAAATCCTGTAATTAAATCAAAAAATGTTGTTTTACCGGCACCGTTTGGACCTATTAAGCTAATAATTTTATTTCTTTCAAATTTTAAGTCTTTGATGTCTACAGCTTTTAACCCTCCAAAGGTTTTTGTTAAATTTTTTATTTCAATAATCTTATTTGACATCTAAAAGCAATTCTTCTTTCTTGCCCATTATTCCACTTGGTCTTAAAATCATTAGAGCAATGATTAGAACTCCAACCAACATAAATCGAACTCCTGCAATCTGCTGTCCATCAGCATTTTCAAAAATTAACGAAGCAATTTGGTCTGTTTCTGATATAAATGCCCAAAAAAGAACATAAGATACCAGATAGCCCAGCTATTGAAGCGCCTAACATAAAGCTTTGTAATTTTAACCAAGTAGCATTTTTTCCCAACGCCCTCACGGCGTCTTCATCTTCTCTAACAGCCCTCAAAGCTCTTCCCCATGGTGAGTTTTGTAGCCTTTTTAATACAAAAACTAAAAGGATTACCATAATCCATGAAAAACTTGCTACCCAAAGCTGACCAACAGAAACATCAAGACTTACCGAAAGATTTTCTAGAAACTGAGGTCTCATATCTTGAAATGCTTCTGAAAAAGAAATAACTCCGTAAACTCCTCCCGTAAGACTCTCCTGGTCTCTGACTAAAAGTCTGAAAATTTCAGAAGAAGCAATTGTTACAATAGCCAAATAATCACCACGTAATCTTATTGCAGGAAGTCCAATTATTAGACCAAAAATAGCTGAAGCACTTAGTCCGATAAGTATTGCTAAAAACAATGGTAATCCTTCTTCGTTTATACTTCCTTCTCTCCCTGCTGCATGTGGAATTAGTAAGATTGTTGTATAAGCTCCAACACCCATAAATGCTGCGTGTCCAAAGTTAATTAATCCAGTCCATCCAAAATGAATATTAAGTCCAATTGCAGAAATTGCATATATACCTGCAAATGCCATCAAATTTATAAGTATTCTTGTAGGTCCTTCATTATTTAAAAAATATATAGATCCAATTGAAAATACAATTAAAGAAAAGCCAACTAAATTTCTTTTTAAATTAGTCATGATATTCTTTCTTTTCTTCCAAATATTCCTTGAGGTCTAATCAATAAGATAAATATCATTAACGCAAGTGCAATTGCATTTTTTGCTTCAGCATGACCTTCCATAAAAGGCAAGGCCACAGAAATCTGAACAACAATCCCAATTATGAATCCACCAACCATTGCACCAAAAGAAGTTCCTATACCGCCAAGCACAGTTCCCGCAAAAACCAACAGTAGAATTAAAAAACCCATATTCCATCTAACATCATTAATCATCCCTTGGAAGATTCCTGCAGTTCCAGCTAACATCGACGAAAGAATCCAAGTATAAAGAATTACTCTGTCAGAATTAATTCCTGAAATATTTGCAAGTTCTGTTGAGTCCCTAACTGCTCTCATTTTGAAATCACGTGGAGTTAGATCAAAAATAAAATACTGCTGTCTTCTTTGAAGATCTAAAGGATAATCCTGAGGTTTACTTGAAGCAAATATTAAATATAAATGTCTCAAAAATATTGAAATACCAATCGTTATAACAAGAACAGCTATATTGCCAAAATCATTTTTTCTTAAAGGCCTGAATACAAATAGCTCCAACAGAGCGCCAAAAATTCCGCAAATAATAATCGATAAAGCAAGGGAGAGCTCAAAGCTTAATCCTAACGGAGAAGTTTTCTCAAAAAAAATATATCTTGATGTCGGAAGATTGGAAAAAAAAGAAGCCATTATTGCCCCTAAAGCGATTATTTCACCATGTGCAAAATTAACTATTCTTGTTACACCATACAGTAAAGACAATGCAACAGAAGCTACAGAAATAATTATCCCTAATAAAAGCCCATTACCTAGCTGATCTAGCAATTAAGAACCTTCTTTTTCATCATAAAACTTAACATCAGAACCATCCTCAACAAATATTTTTAATTTATATACTTCATCAGCTTGGTTTAAATATCCTATTGTAGCATTTATCCAACTTGGCGGCACTGTTACTTTACCAATAACAGCTATTGGTAGATTTGAATCAACATAGATATCAAAATTTCCACTTATAGAAATATCTCCTGAATTTAACTTTTCTCCAAGATTTATCTCTCCCGTTCCAATTATTTCAGTCGTTATCAGATTTAAATTATTCAAATTTATATATGAGCCAAATGACAATACATTTAAATTCCATAATGTTTGATTTCCTATTTGTAAATCCCAGCCTTTAACTTGAAGCAATCTATCGGTTTCTATTTCCCTAAATTTAATGAGTCTAGGATTTCCTAAATTTGATTCTATAGCTTCTGGAAATCCGATATTTCCAGGTCTATTTTGGATGTCAACAATATAGCCTGACCCTTCAAAAGGATTTAAATTAACAGATCCATCTATATCTATATCTAGACTATAAACAATATCCTTTTCAAAATTGTTACTACTAAAACCCGACCCATAGGTATTTGTAGTTAAGATTTCTTGGCTTGATAAAAGTACAGCTGGGAATAATAAATAAATAATAATTAAAAAACCATAGATATAATTATCGAATTTAGAGTTGTTTAGATATATTTTGTTAAAAAATAAAATTAAAATTGGCAGTAAAGATAATGGCCAATTATCTAAGTAGTCATAAATGATTGAAGGACGTAAGATTCCAAAGAAAACTAATGAAGCCTGTATGGCTAAAACGAAGTAAAATATATTTCTAAATGTTATGAGATAATTAGTCACTTGGAGCCGGAGAGGGGAGTCGAACCCCTGACCTGCCGATTACAAGTCGGCTGCTCTGGCCACTGAGCTACTCCGGCGAACATTA
>LULP01000207.1_pt1 | contig 26164 bp, 50 predicted proteins | sample 728111 | NCBI WGS metagenome assembly LULP01 (sample SAMN03860286, study PRJNA289734) | marine metagenome | biome: seawater column; feature: ocean; material: water; isolation source: Red Sea water column Station 149 - depth 25m | place: Saudi Arabia: Red Sea | collected 2011-10-15 | depth 25 m
GAAATCTTTTCTTCGTCAGAACTTGACCAAAAGGCTCGTCGGTTGAGCGTGGTTCAACCTCGACTTACTTCTACCTTGCTGCGTCAAACACCAGCCACGGTGGTAGTGATCTTTATTGTTGACGAAAATGGTAGAGTCCAAGATCCCAAAGTCCAACGAACGACAAATCCATCTTTTGACCGCTCCGCCCTTGCTGCTATCAAGAAGTGGAAGTTTGAGCCTGCAAAGGTTCAAGGTCGTTCTGTTTCAAGTCGTTTGCGTCAATCTTTCTCCTTTGAGAACAGCACCTAAATAGATGTATGGGATTTAATAGAGAACTTATCGACGAGGAATTTGAAGAATTACTCAAACAAGACACATTTGGTGGGGACTTTGATTTTGGGTTTGCTGATGACGTAGAGGTTTCTGAAGCGTCGGGTGCAACCGAAGATATGAAAGGTCACTTGGATAAACTTGAGAAGTTAATCCTTCCGCTTCTTTACAACCTTAAGAAAAATCCAGAGAAAGATTACATTCTCTGGGATGGTGCAAAAAGAGCGGCTGCCTGTGAGGCACAAATTCAAAGAATTCTTGAAATTACAAGAATGTAGTATATCATATAAATAATTACACAATGGAGGTTTTACTATGAACATTTCTTGGATGCCAAATTTCGTTAAAAAGAAACTCATCGGCAAAGGTGCTGGTGATCTTGTCAAAGAGTCAATCGACACAGTGAGTGGTGGTCGAATCAAACAATGCGGTGGTTGTAAAAGGCGACAACAACTCTTAAATGATCTTCTTTCGTTTGAGGACAAAAAGACATTAGAAAAAGCCGCACAAATTCAAGCAGAAGCAAACAAAAAAATTGCAGAGCAAACTTCTGACAAAAAAGAGTTACCAGAACAAAAGAAGGTTGTCAGTGCGTCAACGCCACCATCGAAGTCTTTTTATGAGAACCCAAATCTCAAAGTTATCGATGAAGAGTTTTCTCACAAATCCCTCTACGGTGAAATTTTGAATATGGATGTTCCCGTATACAGATATCAGTCCATCGACAACAAGTTGACGAGAGTGATTGAGTTGCTCACGGAGATTGCAGAAAGTGAACGAAAACGAGATTCTGATAACAGGGATTGATTACTCCCTGAACGGTCCTTGCATCTGCGTTTTTCGTGGTAAAACAAATGATACACCCTTTGCAATCAAGGACTGCTACTTTTACTTTCTAACAAATACAAAGTCTCTTGCAAAAACTTTTGATTATCAGTTCATTGGAACGAACTTTGATGATTACTCGCACGATTGTCAGAGATACGAGAGCATTGCAGACTGGGCATTGGAAAAGGTAGAAGGATCTATTCTTGTCGGTCTTGAAGGATATGCTTTCGGTGCATCCGGACGAGCAATCTTTCAAATTGCAGAAAACTGTGGTCTACTGAAATATAAACTTTATCAAAGTCGTCTTCCGGTCGAAGTCATTCCTCCAACAAGTGTAAAAAAACTTGCCACCGGAAAAGGAAATGCGACAAAAGAAAAAATGGTAAAGCAGTTTCAGATCGACACAAAGATCAATTTACAAAAAATGATAACACCTAATCGTTCAAGTATTGGGAGTCCGGTCACTGATATTGTCGATGCCTACTACATTTGCAAGATGGCTTACGAGTCTTATCAGAAATCTCGTGCCTTATCTAAGTGATTTTTTAAAGAATTCACGCCAAACAAGATGACCCGCGATCAATAAAGTAAGAATCCATCCAAATATAACCACGGGTCCATAACTTTTTTTGAGGATTCAAAGTCCTCTAATGTTTGTAGACCCAAAGCATCACCAGCACCGATCATATTTGTGACTGGCTCTGATGCTGAGTCCAAAGTGTGAATAATTTCCGGTTGACCGTCGATGCCAATATCAACAAAAGGTTGCTTGACACTTTTGACGCTCGCACATCCCGCTAACAACATAATTAAAAGATATCTCATCGTGGCACTCTCACCTTTGGTGTTTCCGTTCGCTCTAAATGCTCACGCAGTTTTTTACGTCTTTCTCTTTTTTCAAGAAGAACAGGCTTCTCTGATTGCTTCATCAATCTATCGTGATGACGTTGTTTTGCCTCCGTGATACCATACTTGTATCCAGCAGCCAAGCCAATCACCACTCCTAAAATAAAGATACAGATTCTTTTAAGAATCACACATTCATATTTACAGTCTGACATTATTTTCCTCTCACGGCAGTGCCGAAGTAGAATCCTACAATAGTTACAAGGATTTGTCTATTCTCTTCTGTGTATAAATATCCCTCAACTGGCGTGTAGGTTCTAACGCTCTCAGTGCCGAACAAACCGAGCAAGTCCCAAGGCTTGTAGACAGTGGATTCGTGTTCCACGACGGTGGTGACACCATCGCTGTACGCGATGATGAATGGTGCGATAATCGTTCCAAACATAATACAAAGAACAATAAACCGACGAACAAGTTTACCTGCATCGATACCGACTCGTTTTACGGCAGCATCGGCGTGTTCGTTTTCCTTTTCGGCAACTCCCATTGCCATCTTGAATCGCTCTTGGTCTTGCGCACGACGTTCAGCCATTGCTTTGAACAAGAAACCAGTTGCAGAACCAGTCAATAGTGATAAAAAGTCAGGTGATAAAAATTCCATATTAACTCCTATTATGCTTTAGCCTAAAATCATTTGTCTTGCGTCGAAGAATCGCCTTCTCTCCAGATTCAGTATCCCGAATTACCACAGGACTTGTAGGATTTCTTAAAGAATAGGATCGAATCTGATCAATCACAGGACCGTCTTCTTCTTCCTCAATAAACTGTGACCAACGAGAATATCTCTCTTTACCCTCTTTCATTCGCCTGAACATATCAGGCGTGAGGTCAAAAGTTTTTCCGTTGAATTTATCGAGTTCTCTTTTGTTTCGTTTCTTGCCAAGTTTTTTATCCATACCTGCGACGGCATCAAAAGAACCACTGGTGTTTGTAAAACCAGCAGGACCGGGAACAGGGTCAACGTTGGCTTCCTCGTAAATTACCTTGAAGCCTTTTTGCACATAATCGTTTGTTTCAGATTTATCAACAATCTCGGCAGTCTTCGTGTCTGGATTGTAGACAACAGCCTCATCTGGTTTTTTACTTTTTTTCAGTGCAAGAACTTTAGAGCGAATTGCAGGATCAATATTCAATTCATAACTGATTGTCTCGGGAGAGTCAACAGACTGAGAATACATCTTTGGAATTGGTGCTAAGTTAGAACCGGGGTATGTGTAGGAAAACTCCTCGCTGGTCATATCGACATTGCGAACGTTTTCTAATGCTCTAAGTTTTTCAATTAAATGCTCAAAGTGAATCATCATAGACCTCTCAGTGTATTTATGATTTTATTGTCCAACGGTATACGAGTTACGTCTAAACCGTCTACCTTGTCTTCGGGACAATAATTTAAATACACCAAGAAGGTTTTGAGGAAAGTATGATGTTTTTTTTCGATGCGATTGAACAACAATCTGTTTGCCGCAGTGATTCCAAAGACATTAAAAAATGTAATAATATGATTAAGAATCAAACGCTCTTTGAGATTCCCGTTTGACTCGTACCTGTTAAAGAGTCTTTTGATGTATTTGATACGATTGAAATCATCATTAAACTCCTCGATACCTTTACAGGCGGGATTATCATAGTGTTTCATAGCAAAAAGGACGATGTTCTCGTCGTTCAAATTATCAAAGTTCATTCCACAATCGATGCAGTAATTTTAAATCCGGTTCCTACCATTTCAATATCAAAGGAGACATCCATAGAAGGAAGGGTCTTTTCATAAGGAATTTGTCCTACCATTCCCATATCATCAGCAAAATCATCTCTCTCTTCGTCGCCGGGATCTCTACCCAAAGCACGACCACCGAAGTTGAGATTCACAACGTAAGGCTCACCAGAGGACATAGCCATATTGATATCTTTGGCATTGATATCGAAAGAAAGACCAGTCATATTCAACTTTGTTCTTGCTCTTGTAATCGCAGTCACGGGATCTTTCACGACCCCTGCAAGTTCAGAGTTTAGACCGGCTTCAATCATTTTGATGTTATTCGTGGAAGCATAACGAGTCTTCTCAGATCCGCTTCCCATACCACCGAGATCAGTGCCAGTAATATCACCTACATTGGTTCTATCGCCACCTGCGTATGCAGTTGGTCCAGAGTAGTATTCTTCCGAAAGTGTTTTTCTGATCTCTTTAAATGACTTCATCTTCCAATCCTTGCCATAACAATTCTTTCAAACGCAGCAACCTGAGCAGTTGTGACTTCTTCGTTGAGTTCAACTGGAATCTTAGAGAAGTGCTTTTGAATAATTGCATTTTTTTCTTGAAGTGTTTTTGCGTTCTTAACAACGTCCGATGCAGCATCATCAACGTGCTGTTGTGTGACCGTCGAAGGAAGATCGGGCTTGTAACCACCCATCACCTTTCTTGCTGCTTCAATCGCAGAGTTGAGATCACCGCTGTCGGAACTAAACGGTCCTGAACCGAAACCATAATTGCTCATTTTGAGCCTCCTTTGTTAAAGTATGTATCTGCAATCTCATTTACCTGTCCGGGTGTAACTTGTTTATACTTTTTAGTTCTTTCCGGTGTACCTTCGAGATAACCTCGGTGATACTGATGGTCGGCGGCTTCTTCTTCCTCTGCCTTTCGCTTTGCCATATTTGTTGCAGTTCCAAAAATGACATCTTTGTAATTATCACCATAGCGATCCTTGAAACCTTTTGCTCGTTTCTTGAGATCCTTGGCATACTTATCACGAAGTTTCAATTGTGGTTTTGTAAGTTTTTGCTCTTCAATTCTTTCAGTTTTAATAAACTTCTTGCCCGGATCGACAATGATGTGAAATTCTTTCATAAATGGAACACCAATTAAAACTGGTGTGCCTTTGTTGCTCCGGTCATCTAAGGTAAATTTACGCTTTGGATATTTTTTACCCATAAACTCAATGTCGAGTTCAATCATAGGTCGCTTCTCCTTGTTTGCAGCAACCGCACCTTGTAGCACCGTCAAGATGTCAAGAAGTTCATTTTCATATTCTTCTCCATCCATTTCCCAATAAACAATACCATCACGAACCTCATATGAATCTGCGTGGATTGAATTGACAACCATATTTCCGGTATCAAACTTTGCCTCAAGATTACCAATCTCTGGAATTGAGATCATTTCTCTTCGACCAACAACTGTTGGTGGATATTTCCAATTGTCTTTGTCGAGAATGTAATCAAGGAACATAGAAGTCACATTTTGTCCAGTCGCCTTTTCAATCCCCTCAGATCCGGGAGATGAATTAATTTCAATCACAAAAGGTTTTCTTGTTTTCCCAGAAATTGCAATATCCACTCCACAAAAGTAAGCACCAACAGCCTTGGCAGATCGTTTTGCAATTTTTTTGATTTCATCGCTAATCTGCACCTCTTTGATTTTACCGCCAAGAGAAAAGTTTGTACGGAAATCGTTTTTGACCTTTCCTCTTTCCATAACCGCAATAACTTCACCATCCAGAACGATGACCCTCATATCGTTGTCGATGTTAAGATATTCTTGGAGGATTAATTCTTGTTCATCATCAATTTTCATTACTGCGTCGATAGTGGACTTAAGTGATTGTTCACTTTCAAGAATGAATACACCCTTACCTTTGGAACCACGAATAGTTTTTGCAACGACAGGAAAGTCTCCGCCAACTTGCTCGTGTACCTCATTGATCTTACTGGGATCTGTAATGAGTGCAGTCTTGGGTGTAGGTAAATCTGCCTCAACCAGAGTCAACGCTGTGCGATACTTGTCGGAGCAGATGTCGATGGACTCTCTGGAGTTAATCACAAAGAAACCATCTTTCTCAAAGGAAGAGATCAGGTCAAGCGTTCCGCTGTTTCCGGCTGCTGCACCGCGAACCACGACAACAGTATCGTGACGGTTTGCAACAAATTCGTCGCCGTCTTTGTTCACGACCGTTCGAGTGCCGTCTTCATTTTTGATGGATCGTGCATATGGAACAAAGGCAACAAAACAATCGATGCCTTTCTCATCACACTCTTCTTTGATACGTCCGGCAGTCTTCATCAAGTTGCCATCATTTTCTTCACTGTACCCAGAGAAAACTAAAACTTTGATTTTTTCTGGTGGGGTTTCGACCTCTTCAATGATGTCTCCTCCAGAGACAGCCATACCCTTCCGAACATCGTCAAAGAGTTTTCGTGCCTGACGATCAGAAGCAGCAGAGGGGACACCTTTTCTGAATGATCGGAAATCACCTTCGGCGGCAAACTTTCTCATTTTGGATGCAGACATTCCGGTGACATCGGTTGCGTCCGGATCGCGTTGTCCTGCACTCACGACCTCAAACGATTCAAGATCAAATGATTTGTCTGGATCTGGGTGATTGACATATGGGCGAATTGTTCTTTCAAACTCTGCCGTTCTGTCACCTCCAACGACAACAGTGACATCTTTGTATCCCTCGTCGGCAAGATAGCCAATGGCATCAAAGACTGTGCGAATTGAAGTATTATAAATAACATTAGCCCCTTTAAAAAGGGACTTCATATGTTTTGTTTTCGTTCTTGAATCGAGCGGATTCTTTTTCTTATCTTGAGAATGGCTGGCAAAGATAAAGTTGTCAGCCCTTCGTTTTTTTGCTTCGGCGAGAACCTTATTGATTAACAGTTCGTGACCAGATGTGGGTGGATTGAAGCGTCCGAAGGTTAGAACCGCCTTCTTACCTCTTCGCTCCTCCACAATAGCATAGTGATTCACTCCAACATCGTGTGGTTGCATATGCTTGATCACCTCCTAGTTCCGGTTTTGATTTGAATGTAGCCACCCACATCTGGTCACGAACTGAAAAATCATTTGTTCCAAGGAAGAAATGATCTAGCCCAATCCCAGAGCGGTTTGCCAATCAAAGCACCAAGTGTAAAAGTAATAAGTGTGTGTGCGATAAATCCGTAAGTCGTGGTTACAAAATCCATATCTTTCTCCTTTGGTGCTAGAGGCTAATCCTCAATCTTATTTAGTAGACTTTTTCTTGCGAGTTGCTTTTTTCTTCTTGGGTGCTGGAGCAGGTGCAGGTGTTTCAACAACCTTTCCGTAATCAGGTCCAAACCCAAATTTAGCAAGCATCTTTTTTCCGTAGGTAGAGGCACATTTATCGTATCCACCGGGAACTGCAAATTTTTCGTATTCTTTTGGAAGTTTCATTTTGTCCAATCCTTTGCTACTGTAAAGTTTGCACGGGAAAATTCCATTCGATCAACAAGTTTCACAGCGTTCCCGCTCTTAGAGATAGCCACAAATCCTTCGGGATCTGTGACTTTGTAGCCGCTATCCGTTTTAATAAACGACGGCATAGTATTTAGTGCCTGCAATTTCTTTAGAATGATCATCTTTGCCTGTGCAAGATAATAGTGTGCAGTAAAAATTTGATCCAAGTTTCGTGAGATTTTTTTCAAATACGAAAGCATTTCATTCATTTCTTGTTGGACTCTTTCTCTCGCCCGATCAGTTTTCAGTCCTGCGATCTTTGTTTCAAACCGTGTCTTCAACATCGCAGCAAAACCCTTTGCTGTTCCCTGTTCGACACCACCACGAACATTCTGATTCAAGTAAATTTTAATAATATCTTTCATCTGACCACTAACAATTTCTTTGATGATCTTGCGTTCTGATTTTGTAATTCTTTCTGTGCCTTTGATGAAACGTCGAATCTGTTCTTCTTGTTTTGCCGTCATCGTTGCCTTACCAGAAACATCACGGTATGCAGCATCCTGATACCAAACTTTGTTTGTCTTTTTCAAATTAGAAACATCTGCTCCAAACGATGCGGCAAGATTTGCAATCGTGTTTCCTGAGTATGTCGTATGAAACACAATACCCATATTTGATGATTTGATTTTCTTTGCCAAATCACTATTTGCCGGAACCGCGTAGGTGATTGTGTTGGGTGTAAAGGAAAGCATCGACTCTCCCCCAATCGTTTGACTAGAAAGATCACCCTTTGTGTAGAGCATATCTCCTTGAAGAACACCAGTGATTCCCAAACCTTTCAAATTGGCAAGAGCAACTTTTAATTTATCAGCCAGACCGCCGCCGTGGTTGGCATCGATGTCTGCATTGGTGTAGTTGATTTTTGGTGTTTTGTTGAAGAGTGATTTTGTTGCAACAAAGAACTTACCGTTTTCTGGATTGATTCCAGCGAAGACGGCAGGCGCACCATCCCACTTTACAGTCACATCAATCGGACTCTTTACATCGCCCTTCAACATATCAGTCAAAGACTTAAGAAAAGCAATCGCTTCACTCACACCGACTGCACCCCGATTGAACAACTCGTCCTCAAGATGCTCAAGGTGCAAGTTCTTTTGTTCAGTTAGAAAACGAGAAAACTCAATCATCAATACTTCTCAATAAATGCAGGTAATTCTTTACCCGTTTGAACGTAGGTTCTAAATCTTACACGATACTGTGTCTTGTCTTTGTTTGAATCGGCATCGTAGCGGAAACGAATACTAAAGACTTCTAAACCATCTGCAACGAGAATGATCTTTGGATTGCCACCCTCCTGACCAATACGCCAGATGATTGCTTTGTTTTTCGCAGAAGTGGCAAGTCCTCTTTTCAATGCCTCGAAGGTTGCTCGGTTAAATGTAATCGATTTCGATCCTGAGCCTTTGATGATTTCAACATCTTCTTCTTGACCCCGACCGGCTTTGATAAATCCATCAGCCAAAGTCGCAGCGTTTCTCACATTGGCAAGCCAGTTACCAGAGAACTTCTTTGAAACAAAATCAAAAACACTGCGAACGGCAGGGAACATAATTGCTTTATCTTTCTGAATCAACGGATCATCACGACCTGTATAGACTCCACCAAGTTGACTCACTGCCTTTTCAACAACCTTGAGAGCAGGCTTTACTTCAATACCAAAAGTTGCAAATGCACTTCTTAAAGATTGCACAGAGTCTCGTCCAGAGAATTGTGCAATTTGTGTTTCTTTCTTTGTTTCATATTTCAAAGAAATCCCTGCCCGACGAACCTCTGTTCCGTTGACATAAACATCAACATCAGACTTGGTTGCTGATTGTGCGAGCGTGCCAACTGGACGAATCACAACATTGTCGGGACGATTGTTTGAAATTACATCGTCAGCCAAGTCACCAATCGTTCCACGCTTGACTGCGGTGATTGAAGACTTCACCATATCCTGCACCTCTTTGGATCCACGATAGCCGGGAGTATTCAACTGCACCAGAGCAGCACCGGGAAGAGCAGCGGTGTCGAAGAGGACGACATCGACCTGATCATCTCCCTCGTCAACTTCCCACTGTCGATTTCCTGCAAAGTATTGTGCCATCACATCCTCAACGGATTGTGCAGTGAGCGGCATCGCAGTGCCATCGTCATAGCGATCTGTAAATCTAGCCACCATTGCAGCGGAGATTACAAATTCAAATACATCGCCTTTGTTATACTTGGCACGTTCTTCGTTGATTGACTTTCTTGAATTGATGTTCACGGCTTTACCTCGTCTACGATTTCGTACTTTTGTCTTTCAAGTTTGCGAATCTCGTTTCGATTCTCTGCATACTTGTAATCACCATTTCTAATGTGTTGCATAATAAATATTGTTTTTTTAAGTTCGTTTGCCATTTTTTCTGCGTCACGAACAACATCTTTGAATTGACCAATAGCCTCTTGCATTTGTCGTTCTTCCTCTTCGTTCAACCAAAACATCAATATGCCTCCTTACCGTATACGGGTGCAGGAAGATCACCATAGCGATACTGTTTCTTTGGTTTGACGAGTTCTTCCTCTGGTTGGTATTTATTTAACAATTGTTCTGCGAGTTCTTTTCCTGCCTCAACATCACTCATAAAGTGAACACCCAACTCAACTCTTGAAATCGAATTGTCATTTGCTACTTTTTCGAGTTCCTTTTTAAACTGCGGATATTTTCTCGAAAGGATTCCGGCAATGGTTTCACCAACCGCAGTGTGATTACTAGGATAACTCGGTGTGTCAACTTTAACAAGTGGTTTCAAAGTTTCACCGTAATACTTTGCAGTTTCCCTTGGTCGAAGTCTGTTGAATGAATATTTCATATTTAATGTTGTCGTGTCAATTTGTCTTTTGATCTCTTCAATCAGATCCATTTCACCACCGACGATTTCAGACATCATTTTCATATAATTTTTATCTAAGTCACGAAGATATTCTAATTTTTCATCTGACATAATCATTGCGTCACGAACCTCGTCAAGTTCCATCTTGGTGGTCGGGGATGACAATTTTGGAGGTGGTTCTAATTTAATATTTTTTGCATCAGGAAACATCGGTGTCGGTCGCCGCATCATTAATTTATGTTTTTGCGATGGGGGTTCGTGAAGAACAGGTTGTTTAATAAAATCACCGAAACGAATCATTTGAGAAATTCCTTTACAATTTCAACATTTACTTTCACACGCTTGTCCATATCCTCCCCCTTAACGGGTGTCTCGCTCGTTATGGAGGGCGTGATACCCTTGGTGGCAAGATAGTCTCCGAACATCCCTTGATCATCAGACTCGATCCTACCGCCCACAGCGAGATGGGGATGATATGGTGATTCAAAAAGTGAAAAATATTCACCGATCAGGGCGATGATACGCGAGCCTACGTCCCCTCTGTCGCTCCAGACAAAAGCATACCCGACTCCTCTATATGGATCTTCTTGAAGGTCTAGGAAGCCTCCAGAGGCTAGCGGGAGCCACTTGTCCTCTACAGCCAAAAGTCGAGAGGCTTCTTGTGACGGTTTATTTGGAATATTGTGATTCGGGTTCTCGCCTCTAGGGTCTTCGTGCTGTCCAGTCTGAAAAGTTTCTTTAGAAAAGATAGGCAAGTATGTTACATTTGCATTTTGTGGTTTATTATTTTTAACATATTCAAGAAGCCCGACCCAGCCAGCAGGCTCATCACCCTGAAAAGCAGATGCGATCATTTTGTTTGGAAGTTCGTCTTTAAAAACTAAAGGTATAAAAAAAGTATGACCGTTAACATCTGCACGACGGTGGGTAGAAGAAACAGCATCTCCAAATTCTTGAAGATATTGTTCGGCTTTATTCACTTCTTCTGTAATAAATGTACGAAAATCCTTCATACAGTTATTTAGGCTCGTCTTCTCCTACCACCAAAAAGAACACCAATACCACCCAAGGCAATAGACGCTGGTGCTGGAACAGGAATGCTCTCCAAGTCAGGAATAAATGTGTCAAAAACTGCTACGCCGCCATCCCCTTGAAGAACTGCTGGGGCTGTAGTATATTCTTCCGCCCAAGCCACGATCCAAACTGTTGCCGATTCGCCGGGAGCCAGAGAGTCCGTTGTCGCATCGTCTGAAAAGCCCCAGTCCCAAGAGAACAGACCTGTCTCGTACGCAAAATCCACATAGTCTGGGGCATTGTAAAAAGGATCAAAAAGTCTATCTTTGTCTGGATTGTCAAAAAAGTATCCGGGCATTACAAGGGCGGCAATCTCGGATGTGCTTTCCCCAACATAAATGTCAAGGTCTTCAATTGCGAGCGTTGACTCCTCGCTATTTCTAACGTCAATTGTCACCAGCATTGCACCATCGGGAAGACCAACGATATCTTGTTGCTCGGGTTCGGTGTAAACTGCCGAGGACACGGTGGCTTCGTAAAAACCCTCTTCATCCTGTGACCAGACATCATATGACATATAATCAGTTGGATCACCAATGATATCTGCTACCGCAGCCGTAGTTAAAAATAATACAAAAAGTCTAAGCATAACGAATCCCCTTGTAAAAATTGTCCGCGAAGGCGAACAGTTTTATTTAGGAATTCGTGTTTCCCCAGTTGGAGAGGATAGCCAAGATTGCTTCAAACACATTATCATACTTGTCAGCATCATTCAGAACAATGAGAAGATCGTCAAAGTCCACAACACCGTTGTAGTTCAGATCCTCCCAGATTGTGTTGAAATCCCAGTCACCGACATATCCGCAACTGTCAAAGTATCCCCAGTGCGGGAAGCCATCGTCCAGATTGAAGTTCACTCCACCCCTGAACATCACGTTACCCTTTGTCGTGACTTGCAGGAATGGGTTGACACCGATGGTGGCATTTTCAGAATTTGACTGAACATTTACAACAAGTCTTGACATTGTAAAGATATCTTTTTCTTCGCCCAAGATCAGAGTGTTGGTTTGATTCAAACGGTATGGAGTTGCGACACCCGCACAAGGGTAGTTGTCACCAAGACCGGGAACACCGACGCAATCGGGAAGTTCACCCATTGGGAAGTGAGAGTCAAACTCCTGTCGTGGATCTCGTCCCAAGAAGTAGCGAAGCGGACCCGATGGTGTTTGCTCTGCGGTGGACCAAGTATCTCCCCACGGAACATCGTTTGGGTGGTTGTTCCAGTATCCCTCGGATGAAGTCGTGTAGAGAAGAAACGGAGTCTGTGTATTGAGTCTTGCACCAGCACCAGAGTAGGTTGCAGTAGCAGGAAGTTCGCACTCACCACCAGCAGGATCAATATAGAAACGATAGGTGTTTCCAAACGGAGTCAATCGTCCGACATTCTCGATACGAAGAGATCCGTAACAATCATACGCAGGTTCTTCACCACAGGGTAAAGGATCACCAGCAAAACTAAAAGAAGAAAGAACGCAAACGACAAGTGTGTAAATATGTCTCATAACAAAGACCTCCATTGATTTATTTAGTAAGTGAAAAAAGACAACGGGAGCCAAAAAGACTCCCGCTGCCGTCCATTAAACAAGAAGGATTATTTAAATCAAGCGATAGAAATCACTTGTGGTTTCTTATCTTCTGGAATAATTTTATGCAAATTCACATAAAGGATTCCCTCTTCGCAATATGCTCCTGTGACATTCCAATCTTCGGTGAGAGGGAGTCGAGAGCGGAACTTGCGGCGAGCGATTCCTCGATGTTCGTATGTTGTTTTTTCGTCGGTAGATTCACGATCAGAACTAACTTCCAAAACCTTATAATTTTGAGGATGGGGATGAACAACAATTTTAATTTCATCTTTCTTGTACCCCGCTACTGCAAACTGAATGGTTGCGTTTTCTTCGTCGTGTCGAACGATGTCGTAGGGTGGGAAACCTGTTCCCGCATCAATGTTTCGTTCAATTTCATTGATATGTTCCCAAAATTTTTCAATACCTAAACTCGTAATCATATTTTTTCTCCTTATGTAAGCGAGTGGTTTGGAGTCCCAACTTAGGCAACTCCGTATTATTTAGTCTTCTTTCGTGCCTTGCGAAAAGCCTTTGGCACATAATCTTCAACCAACCTGAATTTCATTCCTTTTGAAGACCTGTACCAGTCTCGATTCAGAATGTCACACTCGGAAGCAGCCTCTCTACGCAGTTTGAACAGAGAGTAAATCGGCTGGTTTTTAGAATCGTATCCATCGATCATCCACTTGTCAAGTTTCTTACACCAGATTCCGTATGCCATCAGACAATCCTAGTTCCGTGAGAATAAATCTCTTTCTTTGAAATTGTTGCCCCAAGACGCGGATCTTTCTTGGTGGTGTTTTGATTTTTTTCAAATTGCTTTTTGATCTTTGGAAGAAGAATTGAAAGAACATCTTCACAATTCAATTTCCAAACTTCAACAATCCTTGGACCATCGTATCGTGCAAAGTAATGATTTGGGTACTTGCCGATCTTGTCCTCTTTGAGATAACGCTCTTGCTCTTCCCAATTTTCTTGAACACTGATACCATTGTATGTACCACTGATGTTCTTGCCAATTGTAGATTTGTATTCTGCACCACCGTCTTGATCTTTTGCATCTTCACCAGAATATGATTCGGCGATTGTATGCCCAAGAAGTCCTGCCATATAAATCTCTCTCGATCTTGCGTACGAGAAAGGATCACCCCAACCTTGCTGGTTGCAAAGTTCATACATCCCTTCATAAAGTAAACGATATACAAAACGAGTAATCATATCTAACGACATCATCGACTCCTAAAATACTCACGTTCAAGGCGACGAATGTTTTCACTTCCCTCTGCCATCACAATTTCACCTGCGGTCTTGTGACCGTAAATCATATAACCCTTACGCTCAGGAATGTGCTTGTCCACACACTTCACACAATGGTGAGTGCCGGGAACAGCCTCAAGACGAGCAGCGGGAATGTTTGCACCACAATCAATACATTTCATTATGAGTTATCCTTCACATACCATACTACAAAGGTGGTCGCCAATGTCAAGCACAAAAAGGGTGCGAAACAATAACCAAAAAACTCAAGTAAATTCACATTTACCTCCAGTATCCGTCAATGAAACCGGAACCAATGCAGACACCACAGATCAAACCGACTGTGAAACCACCCAATGCAAAAAGTAACATTCCCATTAATCATCCTCCAATGTTCTAAAGTATTTCTTGAGTCTGTGAGTAATCAAAACATAAAACCAAATAACCCAGCCAAGTCCGACTCCGTTTCCGAGCCAGATAATATTGTTTGCATACTCACTGACATCTACAAAGTCTCTGGGCATATAGATTGCGAGCATCCAAAGTAAAAATGCAGCAAAGGCAAGACCCCAACCAAGTGCTTGGTATTTACCCATCATACACTCCTTGAGTATTGTCTCATAACCTCACTGTCAGGATTGTCAGTGTTCTGCCTTGTGATAGTTATGACGCTAGTATTGCGAGTCTTTGTTTTTTGTTTAGTGGGTGTGCTTTCTCTCCAAGAATTTTTACGAGATCCACCGCCAATGCAAACACAAACAATGAAGCCGAAAAAATACAAAAATACCAAACAAACGACTAAAAGTTCCATTTAATCCTCTGCGTTTCTTGCCAAGATCATCAATGGTGCAACCCACAATCCAACAAAGATTCCAGAGAGTTGATCGTGGGTGAACCAAAGAGCCACCGAGATGAGAATGGACAGGAATCCCGTAGCCCAACAATATTTTGATAATAAAGAATTTTTCTTAAGCATTATACACTCCTTGCATAGTAACCTTTTACCGTGCGACGTTCTATGGCTGCTTCGGCATCCTTACGCCCACGGCGGGACTTCATTGTACCCTTTCCCCAAGCCGAACGCAAGACCGTATGTCTTTTAACTGCGGAACCCTCGCGTTCGGCTTCTAAATCAAATTGATCAAGTTGACGTTTAGCCATTGAGTTGATCTCGCTTTGGTTCGTTGAGGTTTTTTTCTCCAGTGACCTCACGAAGTTTTTGTGGCTTGATACTCTGCGTCACTCAAAAGTAATTTTCTTTTGACACCATTTTCATCGGTATGGACTACAATATACATTTCAATCTCCCATCAACCAACTAAAAAAACCACCTGACTTCTTTGGCTGTGCAGCCTCAGAGTCATCAAGCATAACACTATCATCTTGCTTACAACAAGTTTTTTCTTTGGAGCAAGAGGAACCTTGAATGATTGCAAAATGCTCTGGCAAATCCTCTTTGTTCTTTTCAGCCCGCTTTGCAGCACGCTCAAGTTCTTTGTCGGTGAGAAGAAGCATCACGACATCATCGCCGCTTCCGTCCCCGTCCCGAACGTGTGTTGCAAAAAAGTAGTGTTTGTCTGCTGCCCGATGAGCATTTTTATTTTCAACCTTCATTTCGTTTTACCGTCACCCTTTCGTGTAATTCTTTTGGAAGAGATCCTTCCTTGTATAAAGTGTTAATTGTTTTAATCTTTGCATTTGCAAGTCCTTCACGACGCTGCGCTCGCTGGCGAGCAAGACGCTTTCTTTGTTTAAACTTTGCAATCTTTTGTTTACTATTTGGCATATTTATTCTCCTAATAGGACCGCCGGGACTCGAACCCGGACTGGATGGATTTTAAGTCCACTGCCTCTACCATTGGGCTACGATCCCTTGCCCTCCGAAGGAATGATCTCGGTGAGACTTGAACTCACGACTCTCGGATTAAAAGTCCGGTACTCTACCAACTGAGTTACGAGATCCTTTAACAGTCGCGGCAGGACTCGAACCTGCAATCTACGGATTAGAAGTCCGTTGCATTGTCCAATTATGCTACGCGACCAGATTTTAAAATCTCAACTTTTTACCATTGCCGGATCGAGAAGTTTTGCTTTTTCCGCTAATCTTCCAAGCCTTCTTCTTTCCGGGTCTTCGTGGTTTACCAATTGAAGTGATTCCGCTTTTCAATCCTGTTGCGAGTGCTGCTCGTGCCATATCAATCCTCCGTCAAGAGTTGCGAACCAATAACACCAGCCACTTCGCCCGTGGTTGGAATCTCAACGCCAGTAACCATCCGAGTGTATTCGTTTTCCAATTCAGTCGCGGGCGTAGTGATAAACATAATTTTTTCGGTTGGAACCATCACCCCTTCTTCTTGAATGTTTGAATACGGACACCAAGGCATCAGAGCAATACCTTTACCTTGTGTCGGAATAATCAAATGAGGCTTGTTAAATTTTGTTGCCTCACCAACACTTTCAATCTTTGCGAGGACTTCTTCGCCGCTCACCAGTCTTACGATTTGAACTTGATCCATTCTTGTTTCCTTTCTTCTTGCCGAATGCAAGATCCCAATTCGATTCCCATTTCTTTTGATTCACGGGACGATAACTATCACCTTTTCCTGCCATATTAAATTGTCTCCTTTCGGAAAGACAAAGCCACACCGTTTCCAGTGTGGCTTGCCTGTGTCAAACAAACTTCTTACATTCCACAAGTGGATGTCCGAAGACGTTTGGAAGTGCTGACACTTACCTTTAATTATGCGAGTGCATCTTCAACTTGGTCAACATCGACCAGTGGGTTGGCGAGAACGACACGCTTCATAGAGTATCGTTGACCGTTGCCGTTCTTCAGGGACGAAGAGAGCATACGCCAGTTGCCGTAGTTTTCCACGATGGAACGAACGCGGGACATAGTAGCCGACACGTTAGAAATGCCAAACTGCCGTTGGATTTGCGAAGTGGTAAGATCCTTGCCCGTACCAAGGAAAGCGATGATTTGACGGGTCTTGCTGTTGTTCATAATAAACTCCAAAAGTAGCGGCAGGTTCAAGTGAGAAGGAAGAGGACTCTGCCGTCAGCCGTCTTCCCGTTGATGTATTCATTGTAGTGAATGTTGGTATGCTGTCAACCCCAAATCAAGAATCCAAAAAAGATTCTTTTCAGGTCAAATTCTAAACCAACGAGGTGTTTTCTTAAGATATGCAACTTCGTTGAAACCAAGAATCTCTCGCTCTTCAAGAATGAATTCTTCGGTTTGAAAAAGAAACTTTTTGCCTCTTTGTGAACCTTTTACCAAAGATGAAAAGAAATCTTTAATTGCATCTTTCGCAAGAGTAACCGAGTCTCGTGGTCCGCCGCCCTTGAAGTTCATCAAAACCTTTCCGCGACCTGTTGCAGCATTTGTGCCAAGAAGTGTAAAGGATTCTTTATCTTTATAAATTACAGAATCTTGATCATAGTCGTTTCCGAGTCTGATGATTTCTTTCTTATCGACACCGGGAATGAAGAGGGACAACTCGTTTACGAAGCCGCCGTCCTCTTCTTTGTAGCCTCCACGCATTTCAATAAATCCGTAGCCCATTTTTCTAATTTTATCTTTTAGTTCTGAGTGTCTTTCCATATTTTCTTGTTTGGACAGACCACCACGAAACGCAGAAATAACTCCGAAGGAGCGGTCGCCCTCAACGTGAGATAAAATTCTGGACAGACTGGATTCGTTTAAATCTTTTCTAGGTAATTTCATAGTTTCACCAAATGTATTTATCAAAGCCAACGACTGGATTTGAACCAGCAACCTGTTCATTACAAGTGAACTGCACTACCGTTGTGCTACGTTGGCAGATGGCAATCTTCGGACAGTCAGTTGCGACCATCAGACGTTGCCAGAGTAAAAGCGAAAGAATCATTTTTCAAGTTGTGCTTTTACTTTTGCAACATAACGATCAAGATTTTCTTTCTTCTGGCCGGTTGCCCAGACAGCCCGTGGTCCGCCATTGTGCATACGAGCGATGTCTTCCCACGTTGGCTTGCGTCCAAGACGCTTCTCGGTGCAGTATCGCTTCATATAAGCACGAACCACACGATCAGCGTAATCAGGTTTAAAACAGTCACGATAGTTCCCGCCCAAACCAGAAAACTCCACAGCGTCTGACCAGTAACTCTCCCAGACCTGATAACATCCAATAGCACGACCGCCATCGCCAACAGCGGAAGGATCGTCGCCAGACTCAACCATACGAATAGCAGCAAGTGTTTCATCAAGAGTATACTCCTTTACTGCAATGATGGTCACTGAGGCGACCGTCCCAAGAGCCGATGCCATTGTGGAGGCAAGGATAAGTGAGGAAAGCATTGTAACAAATTTCATTATTTAAAAACTCCAATGACCGAAGTGGTCTTCATCAACAAAAAATTACCCAGTGGGACGTAGCCTTCTTCAAGGAAAATGATCTTCACACCGGGAACGATTCGTCCACCTTCTTTGAAGTCATCACCATCTCCGATTGCGATCACTGTTCCGGTTTGTCTGTTTTGCTCTTTGGCATACCAGATACCGGACTCGGTTCGCTCTTCGCCTTCGTCACGTTTCACAAGAATTCGATTGCCCGTGGGCAAAAGTTGTGAATAGTCTGCATCGTTAATATCAATTCTTTTCGCCATATTCATCTCCTAAAAACTGCACCGCAGTCAATTATGTATTCCAATCTTCGTCATCAAACTCTTGCTCAAGTTCACTCAGAAGTTCACTCTTGTAAGTTTCCATACGCTTGGCTGCGATATCGACAGAATTGACAATTTCAATTTCTTCTTCTTCAGTCAATGAGGGACGAAGTTTTTCAAAGTTCGCCGCCAGATACTTTGCACCATTGATAGCGAGTAAAGCATTTTGCAAAAATGTTTCACTTTTTGGATCTTCGTATTGAAAGTATGTCACAAACATTCGGACATTTTCAATGTGGTCTGAGGCAGTGCATTGTGAGGGTTTCATTTAAGTTCAGTCTCCACTTTGGGTTCAGGGATTGTGCCGTCCATAACGTCCGACACCTCAACGTGCTTGGCGAGCAAGCAACGCAAACGATTGTAATCATCTTCGCTGTCCTTGTCAATCGGACCCCGCGAAAGTGCTTGGTCGATCATACGCAGTTCATCCGAAGAGAAACGAATTTCATAATAATCTTTGTGAAGTTTCATTTTTTATCCTTATCACTGTCAAGCATAATACTAACAAAAGCAACGATTCCAAAAGAAAAGATCATCAGGAGAATACACTCGGTGTCCCAATTATTCATCGTGAACATCATCCTCCAAATCGTAGATCAAGTCTTCATCGTCATCGTCAAGATCATCGTTGTAGTCCGTGTCACTCACGGGCTTCGCCTTCATAATCTTGGTGGGCTTGTTGTTGAACAGCCATTCATCATCGTCTTCGTATTCTTCTTCAATCTTTTCAACACGAAGAACTTTGATAAACTCCACGGTAGCCGAGTCTTCGTTCCACCCGTTGCCATTTTCAATCAAAGAATCAAAGTGCGACCGAAGCAGACCTTGTGCTTCGTTGTCCGTGGTCGCATTCTGGCTGTAGGTTCCCCAAGTATGATCCTTGAAACCAACAGCACAAACGAAACGCTCCATACCCATATCAATCTTCACGCTCATAGTCAATTCCTTCCAAAATGCAGCCTTCATAGAAGCCACCCTTTTCACACTTTTTCCGAATTTCAAACTCTTCACGAATCGCGTCAACGACCTCCAGAAGATCCGCGAGTTCTTCCGTGGTTTGTTCTTTGGTGTTTGCACCGATCACTTCGGCACACTCTTCCATCAGTTTTGCAAAAAGGTAAGTTTGATATTCTTTGCCTTTTGCATAACGAAACTTTGAAGATTTTGCAATTCCACGATCAGCCATTTCTTCGCAGACTTTATCGCGGACCAGTTTGTTTGTTTTAACTTTCACCGTTTACGCTCCTACGGTTTTTTTGTTCTTTGAGGGATCCCAGTCGGCTCTCGCCAACCAACTAGATGATAGCATATGTTCACACGCAAGGACAGGAGAAATCTTGGAAACGTGGCAAAGAAGATAACCTTTTTTTGCTCGCTCCTCCGACCAAGAAAGTTCCAGTTCGCAGCGTGGGTCTTTTGCAGTCTTGTGCCATTGATTGATCAATTCACTTTTTGACATTTTTTGAAAGATTGCATTTTTCGCCCACAATCTGCCACTCCAGAAGTATCCACAATCCTCAGTTTTTCTTCCGGCTCCCGGCAACCAGAACATTACTGGATGAGTGTTCTTGCGAAACATACCCGGAGCCATCTTCCGATTCAAGTCGGGACGCTTTGTTGGTGGAACACGCTCCACGACAGTTTTATGAAATACAAAACAATACCAAGGAAAAGAAGTAGGACAACGCTCTTCACGACGAATATCTAAAGATTCGTGAATGGTGAAGAAGCAGTCGGTGTTCGCAGTAAACGCCTGACACGCTCGGATGTCCCTTTTTTCTTTTCGTACAATTGTTTCCATAAAAGTTTATTTTTTCCTTACTGATAACCGTTGTAGCGATACCATTCATCATTTGAAGCGATGCTGTTAAGATCATCCAAAGACTCATCAAAATGTTGAGCAGTCAAACCGAGAGCAGCACGCCCTTCACGCATCGCTTGGACTCCACCATCCACGCCCATCTTGGCTTTGGCTAATTCATCAAAGGCATTTGCCGCCATTTGCTCGTGAACCCCGTGATCGCGTGTTGCAGTGTAGATGACTCCGTAATCTTCGGAACCCTTGAAGCCACCCGAAGGATCAGCACGAAAGCACATTGTCTCGTTCACATCAAACTCTTCTTGAACCGAAGCGGAAACAAGAAAAAACCAAGTTTCGTTTTCACAAGACCAAAGAGTTTGATAAAGAGAAGGTTCATTCTTTACGACTTTATGAAAAATCATTATGCCTCCAGTGCATATTGGGATGTTTGTGCGTTGAGTCTGCGATTCGGACGACTCGGTTTGTCGGCACAGAAAGGACTGGTTTCAGGATTGAAGTGGTAATGAGATCCAGAGCGAATCAACAACTTCCAAATCTCAACACCTTGAAACTTTGAATGTTCTCTCCAATCGTCTTCGTCGGGGAATGCGTCAAGACCGCCGTGGTCAAAGAACGAAGCATAGCCGACCATCACCTTCTCTCCAGTGTGAAGAAAGACACCGACTCTTCCGCGTTGTGGATCTTCATTTTCCAACGATCTTTCAATATGGGCATCTGCTAGAAAGAGATAATAAAACTTTGCACCGGGTCCAGAGTATTTGCTGGATTCTGCGTGGTGATTGCAGATCCACATTTTCATTGAATTCTTTTTTCTTTCAAGTGCTTCTCGTTCCACGATCAAGCCCCCACTTTATACTTTTCGTCCACTTCGTTGCAGACGGTAGAGAAGCAATCGGAGAAACCAGCAGAGACAAGTTCCTTCCAGATGGCTACAGCGGTTTCTTTGTTGTAGTATCCATCTATTGCATTCTCCGACAACATTGGATGAGAAACGTGTTGCATCGCAGGTCCATCGGATGCGTGCTTAAACGCAGTGTTGGGACAACCATCAAAAATGTTGAAAGTTTTTTCTTCATTATTGAATTTGTCCATATAGGTGCGGATGAAGAAATGCAGACTATCGGCTCCCATCTCTTCTTGGAAACGAATGCGGGCGACCTGCCATCCGGAGCGTGGGTCTTCGTAGGCTTTGTAGAGATTGTGTGAGGTGTATTTGGTCATATGAGGATTCTACTCCGAAAAAGTCAAAGAAGCAAGAGGTAGGCGAGGAAAATCTGAAAAAGGTCTGGACCAGAATTTTTACCCGCGAAAATTTTTGAAAATGAAAATTTGAAAATTGAAAGAGTATTACTGTATTTTTTACCCTTTTGAAAGAAAGGCAAACCGGGTGCTACCGCCAGAGGCTCACCCCCCACCCCGTTTTTGCATACACTGTTTTTTTCCAAATTTTGCATTATAAAAACTGCACACCGGGGTTTCCCCCGATGGCAGCGTATGAGCAGCGTCCGGTCAGGACGCGATTGGGTCCGCCGTCGCGGCTTCGGTGGTCACTGGAGCAGCCAGCGAGATCCCGCCGGTACGTCCACGGCGGAACGTCATTCGGTCGCCGAAGTTCTCACCCAGCCACCGACGCATTGTCGGAACCGAGCAACCAGCAGCAGCAGCCAGCATTTGCACCGTAGTGCGACCAGAGGAAATTGAGTCTTGAATTTGTGACTCAGGAAGAACGATAACCTTTCGAGGTCGTGGCATAAAAGCCTCCTTAGATAGAACCTAACATTGGGTCGGAGAGAAGATCGAAGTCCGGATCCTCTTCCGGGACAGAGATGAGCGTGATATCGAAATCGGGCAATTCAGGCTCGTTTTGCACAATTTCAAGATTTTCATTCAAAAGGGCAGTTGACATCGGAAGTCTCCTGTTCTTGGGTTTCGGTGGCAGCGGACTCGCCAGAGATTTTCTCAAACAACTTGAGGAAGTCGGCTTTGGTTTGCTCGTCGAAGCGGGAGATGCCCATCTCGACAGCCTTGAGTTCTTTGCCGAAGATGGCGAACGCCTTGAGGATGGATTCCAAACGGCGGGTGGTGATGATGTCAGTGGAAGCACCGACTTCGTAGGACTTGCGAATGTTGGAAGCCCAAGTCACCAGCGATTGAATGTAGTCCGAGATAGCCTCTGCATCCAGACCGAATTTTGCAGCCTTTTTGCTGAGAATGTCCTTCTCTTTGGCTTCGGTGGCGTATGGTTGCTCAAGCGTCACGGGGAAGCGGTCAAGCATCGCTTCGTTCATAATGCCCGTGTGAGCGAACGAACCAGTTTCGTCGCCTTTGCCTTTGGTGTTGGCAGTGGCGACCACGGTGAAGCCAGCCTTGGGTGTGACCCATTCTCCGGTCTTCTTGACGTAGATCGCGTTGCCTTCCAGCAATGGCTGGAGACACATCAGAGCAGGACCGCCGAGGTCGATTTCGTCGAGAAGAAGAATCGCACCTTCTTTGGCAGCGAGGACGGCAGCACCATCGACCCAGACGGTATCGCCATTGACCAGACGGAAACCGCCGATCAGATCGGATTCGTCAGTTTGACGGGTGATGTTGACACGGAAACAAGTCCGCTTCGCATTCGCGGCGGCTTGCAAAATCATCGTGGTTTTTCCGTTGCCGGAAAGTCCGGTGACGTAGATGGGGTAAAACTCGCCGGAGCGGAGGATTCGCTCAACGTCCGAGTGATGACCCCATTTGACGTATTCGGGCATTTTGTCGGGAATGATGCGTGACTCAGCACCAGCCATTTGCATCACGGTAGCCGCAGGAGCGGGAGCCGCAGGAGCGGGAGCAGCCGCAACGGGAGCCGGGGTAGGCTCGGAACCGTTGACAAACGAAGAAATGTCCCATTGTCCACGGGACACTTTGAATTCGCAAGAATTTGCTCGGAACCACAAAGGAATGCAGGACCGACCAGTTTCAGCCGCGACCGCATCACAGGCGGCAACGTCGAAACGGGTGGAACCAGTTGCAGAAAGGGCTTCAAGCCACTCGCGTCGGGATTTGTTGTAATTGCTCATACCCCAAGAGTGTATACGAAAAGCCGCCAGCCCTCAAGCCTGTTTCTCAAGAAAACTGACAGATCGTGTCAGTGGCGGAAAAAATGCACGAAAACGTTCATTTGTCGCAAAACGCAACAAAAACGGGAGCCGTGTCGCAAAATACAAGTTTTATAGCAATTTTCCGTCAAAACCTCACTTTCTGCCTCTGAGAGCCATTTTATATGCTGGATGTCGGAAATCAAGCCTAAAATGCCGGATTTGCGACACGGCTCCCGTTTTTGTGTCTTTTTGCGTCATTTTTGCACTTTTTTGCACTTTTTTGCGTCAAAACGGTCAAAACTGACACATTCTGACAGTTTTCTAGGCTCAAAGCGTAGACGGTGGCACAGTTTTCGCATACAATCTAGGCGTGAGTAATGCCCTTCCTACCGTTTCCTCTGGTTTTGCCAAACTTCTTGCCACCGAGAACATTAGCGTTCACGTTGATTCGTCCGCACCCACGGCAATGTTCGACGTTGAATCGCGTGTTCTGACGATGCCCGTCTGGGAGAAGATGTCTGAACAACTTACTGATATGCTCTTGGGTCACGAAGTGTCCCACGCTTTGCATACCATCGACGATGACTTGATGGCGACCGTAACCAAGTTGTCGCAAGACGCTGGCGTTCCTCTCGCCATCGCAATGGCTGGTCTGAACGTTGTCGAAGACGTTCGGATCGACCGCTTGATCCAACGACGATACCCCGGCTTGCGTAATGACTACGCTGCTGGCTATCCCGAGATGCGGGAAATGAACCTGTTTGAGATTGATCCGGACGAAAACCTTGATGACCGTCCGTTCCTTGATCGTCTCAACCTTCACTCCAAAGCCTACAATGGCGAAATTACCTTCTCCCCCGAAGAGCAAATCTTGGTGGATCGTGCTGAGAACACCGAGACTTACGAAGAAGTCTTGGAATTGACAAAAATTATTTTGCAATTGGTTGCTGATCAACGCGAAGAGAACCAAGAAAAGCAAACCGTCTCTGAGGGTGAAGCCGACGAAACCAACGAAGGTATGCCCAGCGACGAGACTGGCGAGCAAATCGGCGAGAACGGAACCGAGTCCGAAGGCGAAGAGTCCGAAGACGGTAACGGTGTTGAAACCAAGGGTGACGGCACGATGGAATCCGCTAAGGAAGCCGAAGACGATGGTTCCGAAGCCGAGAGCGAAGAGGGCGATTCGACGGAATCCGACGAAGGTGGAGCCGAAGGCGACGGTCAAGGCTGGGAAGATCAAATGCCCGCATCGGCTAATGCTCTCTCCAAAGCCCTACGAGAAATGGCGATGAACGAAAACGTTGACGGCAACTACGACGCTCCAACGCACTCCACCATCACCGCTCCCAAGGCTCTGAGCAAGTATGCTGTCCAGCCGCTTGAAGAGTCACGACGGTTGCTCTCTGCTCCCAACAGTGGAATCCCTGCGTTTCAAATGGACCAAGCCGCCAGCACCATCGGTGACTTGCGAGCCACTGCGACGATGATGGCAACGGCTTTTGAGCGTAAGCAAGCCGCCCACGTTGACCACCGAACCCAAATCGCCAAGTCCGGTGATCTGGATATGGATCAACTTCACAACTACAAATTGACTGACGATTTGTTCCTTCGCAACGAAATCAAGCCCGATGGCAAGAACCACGCCATCACAGTGGTCATTGACTGGTCTGCTTCGATGCGTGGCAAATGCACCTCCACGGTGCGTCAAGCCGCCATCTTCGCTATGTTCTGCCAAAAGGTCGGCGTTCCTTGCGAAGTCTTCGTCTTCCAGTCCGGCGGCGGCATTGAGTTTGAATGCTTTGAACCCGGAAGCCATCTCAAAGGCGGTTGCCGAAACCTTAAGATTCTCGACACTCGCGTTCGTCGCAATCTCTTTATGCAAGATGTCCAGCGAATGTTGGCTCTGGGTGTGGTCACTGATCGTGGTCACGTCAACGGCTTCCGCGTTGGTTGCACTCCTTTGGGTCAATCGGTCGCAATCACCAAGTTCACCCACAGCCAACTGATGCGTGAGACTCAAGCCGAGATCGGTTCCATTATCTTCCTTACCGATGGTGAGGGTGACGCTGGCGTGGAGTGGAACAAGGCTGGCAAGGAAACCACCAGCATTGTTGACCCCCACAGCCGTCGCACGATTGTCTCCGGTGGTCGTTATGGTTGCCAAAGCATCTTCGACTGGGTTCGTGCCGAGACTGGTTCAAAAATCATCAATTTCTTTATGTGCAGCCAGCGTGAAGGCAAGAAGGTTCTTGAGTATCGCAATGAGTTTGACCAACGCGATGCTGCTCTCAAGACTTGGAAGGATGAGTCTTGGGGACAGGTCGGTGATGACTGGGCAACCCGTGACGGTTGGGATGCGGTCTTCGTTGTCTACGACCGTGCTGCTGATGATGTCCGAGAAACTGCGATGGACAACTTGAAGGACGATGCGAGCAAGATCAAAGTTCGTAATGCGTTCATCAAGGACTTGCAGAGCAAGGTCGCGGCTCGTCCGTTGG
>LULP01000365.1_pt1 | contig 25510 bp, 25 predicted proteins | sample 728111 | NCBI WGS metagenome assembly LULP01 (sample SAMN03860286, study PRJNA289734) | marine metagenome | biome: seawater column; feature: ocean; material: water; isolation source: Red Sea water column Station 149 - depth 25m | place: Saudi Arabia: Red Sea | collected 2011-10-15 | depth 25 m
GTTACATGGTTTGGGGCACCTGGCAACAGAACGCCCCTCTATAAAAATTTCATTTTTCTAATCTAATGCCGGGCAACAGAACGCCCCTATTTTAAAATTTCATTTTTTAATATTTGGTGCGGCCAGAGAGACTCGAACTCTCATGGGCTAGGCCCACACGGCCCTCAACCGTGCCTGTCTACCAATTTCAGCATGGCCGCAAATTATGTCTCAGATTAATTGAATGACAATTCTAATTCAAGTTGATAAGTTTTTAATATGGAATTCACTGCTGAAATAAAAAAAGCAACCAGTTCAATCTACGAAAAAGTACAAAAAAAAATTCCAGAAATTGAATGGGCTACACACGCTCCATATATTTATAAAATCAATAAGCTTAAAAAAGAAAAAAATGCTGTAATTTTAGCGCATAATTATCAAACACCAGAAATTTACCATGGTATTTCAGATTTTTCTGCAGACTCTTTGGCTTTAGCTGTTGAAGCTGCAAAAACAAAAGCAGATATAATTGTTATGTGCGGTGTTCATTTTATGGCTGAAACGGCGAAATTAATGAGCCCTGAAAAAAAAGTATTATTACCTGATATGCAAGCGGGATGTTCTTTATCCTCTTCTATTACAGGAGACGATGTGAGAAAATTAAAAAAACAATATCCGGGTGTTCCAGTAGTTTCCTATGTAAATACTTCTGCTGAAGTAAAAGCTGAAACAGACGTATGTTGTACATCAGCGAATGCAGTTAAGATTGTAGAGTCTCTTAAAGTTAAAAAAGTTATATTTTTACCTGATGACTTTTTAGCTAAATATGTTGCTTCGCAAACAAATACTGAAATTATATCATGGAAAGGAACTTGTGAAGTTCATGAACAATTCAAAGATGAGGAAATAAATGAAATAAGAAGAGCTAATCCTGGGATTAAAATAATTGCACATCCTGAGTGTCCTCCTGATGTTATTCAAGCATCTGATTTTGCTGGATCGACTAGCGGTATGATAAAGTATGTTAGAGATAATCAACCTGAAAAAGTTATGATGGTTACTGAGTGTTCAATGAGTGACAATGTCCAAATAGATAATCCAAATGTTGAATTTATTAGACCGTGCAATCTATGTCCTCATATGAAAAGAATTACGTTGCCTAAAATATTAAATTGTTTGGAAAATGAGTCTAATGAGCTTGTAATGGATGATCAAACTATTGCAAAAGCAAGAAAGTCTGTAGAAAGAATGGCAGAAATAGGCAGATAAAATCTGTGTCAAATATTCTATTAAGCAATCAATTTATAAAATCTACATGTAAACTAGCTTTGAATGAAGATCTTTATCCCTCAGGTGATATAACTTCAGATCTTATAAATAATAACATCAATAAAAAAGTTAAAATGAAAATTAATCAAAGAGGAATTATTGGTGGTTTAGCATTTGCAAAAGAAACATTTAAATTAATTGATAAAAAAATAAAATTTATAATAAAAAAAAAAGAAGGCTCATATATACGAAAAGGTGATATTGTAGCAATAATAGAAGGTAATCTAAAGAATATACTAATAGGAGAAAGAGTTGCTTTAAACTTTGTTTCCCATATCTCGGGTATTGCATCAAAAACAAATAAATTTGTAAGACTGGCTGGAAAAAAAACTAAGGTATGTTGTACTAGAAAAACTATCCCAAATTTAAGAGTGATTCAAAAATATGCAGTCAAATTAGGTGGAGGGATTAATCATCGATTTAATTTAAGTGATGAATTTTTAATTAAAGATAACCATCTAAGTTCGGAGAAGAATTTTGAAAATATTATTAAAAGGGCGATTAAAAATAAAAAAAGAAGAAAAATAACAGTAGAGGTTGATAATTTAAAACAATTACAAAAAATATACGGACTAAAATTTGAAACAGTTTTGCTAGACAATATGAGTATTAAAAACTTAAAAGAAGCTGTTAAATTAGTTAAAAATAAGTATATAACAGAAGCTTCAGGTGGTGTTAATCTGAATAATATTAAAAAAATTGCATCAACTGGGGTTGATAGAGTTTCAATTGGAATGTTAACTCAAAGCGTTTCTGCAATTGATGTAAAATTAGAAATATAATTTATTTATTTTTTTAATTGCGCTTGAGCAGCAGCTAATCTTGCTACTGGAACCCTGTAAGGAGAGCACGAAACATAGTTTAGTCCTATTTTAGCACAAAGTTCAATACTTTTTGGGTCTCCTCCATGCTCTCCGCATATACCTAACTTTATTTTTTTATTTTGCATTCGTCCTTTTTCAGAAGCGATTTCAATTAAGTCTCCTACTCCTTCGTCAATTGATACAAAAGGATCTATGTCAAATATTTTATTTTCAATGTAATCATTTAGAAATTTACCACTATCGTCTCTGCTAATACCAAACGTAGTTTGCGTTAAGTCATTAGTGCCAAAACTAAAAAATTCTGCATGTTTGGCAATATCATTTGCTTTTATCGCAGCTCTAGGCAATTCAATCATTGTACCTACCAAAAAATTTAACTTTATTTTTTTTTCACTCTCAACCCCAAGCATTGGATTTTGTTCGTGAAGTTCGGTGATTCTTACCTTTAATTCCTTAATTGGAATATTTAACGAGCTTGCAACTTCACCTATTTCCTTATCAGTTCTTGGTAAAAATTCATGTAATGGAGGGTCTAATAATCTAACTGTTACTGGCAAACCATTCATAATTTTGAAAATATCAATAAAATCTTTTTTCTGATGTGGTAATAATTTTGAAAGTGCTAATAGTCTATCATCTTTGGTTTTGGATAGTATCATTTCTCTAACTGATAATATTCTCTCTTCATCGAAAAACATATGCTCAGTTCTACATAACCCAATTCCTTCTGCTCCAAAGTCTCTTGCTGTTTTACTATCAAGAGGTGTCTCAGAATTTGTTCGTATTTTTAATTTTCTATAATTGTCAGCCCAATTCATAAGCTTAGAAAATTCTCCTGAAATTTCAGGCTTAACAGTTTTCACTTCACCTAGAATTATCCTACCAGTAGATCCATCAATAGTGATTAAATCTCCCTCTTTTATTTCTCTGTCTTGAACTTTGAATAATTTTTTCTCATAATCAATTTCGATTTCACTTGAGCCTGACACACAAGGTCTTCCCATTCCTCTAGCCACTACAGCTGCATGACTGGTCATACCTCCTCTTGCAGTTAATATGCCTTTAGCAGCATGCATACCATGAATATCTTCAGGTGAAGTTTCAACTCGAACTAATATAGTATTTTGCATTGATGCGTTTAACCTTTCAGCATCATCTGATGTAAATACCACTTTGCCACTTGCTGCACCTGGTGATGCCGGCAATCCCTTTGCAATTATTTCTATATTTGATTTTTCATCTAAAGTTGGATGAAGCAAAGTATCTAAAGAATTTGGTTCAACTCTTAATACTGCCTCTTTTTTTGAAATTAAATTTTCTTTAACCATATCAACAGCAATTTTTACAGCTGACTTAGCTGTTCTTTTTCCTGATCTCGTTTGAAGCATCCAAAGTTTTTTATTTTCAACTGTAAATTCAACATCCTGCATATCTTTGTAATGTTTCTCTAATTTATGTAATATTTTTTTTAATTCTTTGTATACGATGGGCATAGACTCTTCCATTGACGGTAAGCTTTCATTTGAGGCTATTCTTGCTTTTTTAGTTATGTGTTGTGGTGTTCTTGTTCCTGCAACAACATCTTCTCCCTGTGCATTAATTAAATATTCCCCGTATATCTGGTGATTGCCATTGGATGGATTCCTTGTAAACACCACTCCTGTTGCGCAATCATTGCCCATGTTTCCAAAAACCATTGACTGAACATTAACTGCAGTACCCCACTCTGATGGAATTTGATTTAACTTTCTGTAAACCTTGGCTCTATGACTTTCCCAAGATAAAAAAACTGCACTAATTGCTCCAAATAATTGCTCTCTTACGTTTTGAGGAAATTCTTGATTTGTTTTTTTTTTAACAATATTTTTAAAATCTCTTATTAATCCATCCCAATCATTCTCATCCAATTCTGTATCTAACAACACGCCTTTTGTTAATTTATAATTTTCGATTAATTCCTCAAAATTATAATTCTCAACTCCTAAAACAACATTTGAATACATTTGAATAAAACGTCTGTAGCTATCTTTTGCAAAACGCATATTTGAGGTTCTATTTGCAAGGGCGTGAACTGTTTCATCATTAAGTCCTAAATTTAAAATAGTATCCATCATGCCTGGCATTGATACTCTTGCTCCAGACCTTACTGAAACTAATAATGGGTTATTCAAATCTCCAAACTTTTTTCCAGTGTCTTTCTCAATATTTTTTAACTCTTTATCAATCTCCCCTAAAATTTTATGATTTATTTTCCTTTTATTTTTATAAAATAACTCGCAAACTTCTGTGGAGATTGTAAAACCTGGAGGTACTGGTAAGCCCATTCTGCCCATTTCAGATAAATTTGCACCTTTTCCACCCAGAATATTTTTTGATAAGTTTATTTTATTTGAAACTTCAGATTTAAAATTAAATATATACTTTTTCATTAACCTTCTATTTTTGAAAAATTGAAATAGTTATCAAAACTTTTACATAACATTGATAAAAGTTCTAGTTCAAAATTTTCATCTCTACCTACACTTGAATAGTATTTTTTAATTTCGTGTATTTTTTTATAAAGATTTTTTTCATAATCATTTTTAAATAAACCTGGATCAACATTGCCATTAAAATTGGATAAATTTTTATTTTCGCTTAATAGAATACTTGCGGACCTTTTGTAAATAGCAACAACATCTTTCCCAAAATCTTTGTTTATGCTTTTATTTAAAACGTATGTTTTTTTATAAACTTTTAATAATTCATCAATTGAAAAATTATGACTTGCACTTTCTATAATATCATTTCTAATTTGTTTTTCTTTAAGATAGTTCTTTACCCTTTCATACAGAAAATCCCCAAGTTCTAAATTCAATTTCTTTAAATCAAATTCAAAGCCTTGTTCTTTGTAAAACATACAAGAATAATTAATTAAATCTCTAAGTTTTACTTTTAGGTTATTTTCAATTATTAATCGTACCACACTGATTGCTGTTCTTCTTATGGCATAAGGATCTTTTGAGCTGGACGGCTTTAGATTAATTCCAAAAAAACCAACTAAAGAGTCAATTTTATCACTGAGTGATAAAGCAATACTATAAATTTTCTTTGGTAACTTACTATCCATACCTATAGGATAATAATGCTCTGCTACAGCTAGACTGACATCTTTTTCAAAGCCTTGTGTTTCTGCAAAGTAACCTCCCATTACACCTTGAAGCTCAGGAAATTCACCAACTAAGTCAGACATTAAATCAACTTTACAAATTGTTGATGCGATTTCTATTTTTTCTTTACTAATCATAAATTCATCAGATATTAGACCACTGAGTTTTCGCATTCTTTGAACCTTATCAAAATACGTTCCTAGACCTTTGAAGTAATTGACATTTTTTAATTTTGTAACCTGCTTGACTAAATTTTGAGTTTTGTTTTTATTCCAAAAAAATTCTGCATCACTCAATCTAGCATCAATAACTCTTTCATTTCCTGACTTAATAAGTCCTTTTTTATCGTTCGCATCTGAGATTACAAAAAATAAGTTTGTTAAATTTTCTTTTTTGTCAAAAGTCGGTATATATTTTTGGTGTGATTGCATTGTAATAATTAATATTTCTTTAGGTATGTTTAGAAATTTTTTATCAAACTCACAAATTAATACTTTCGGTTTTTCAACAATATTTGTTATTTCATTTAATAAACTTTCACTTGTATTTATTAAAATATTTTTGTTATTTGATAACTTTTGTAATTCAGAATTTATGAAATCCTTTCTTTTTTCGTGGTTAATAATTACTCCTTTGGTTTTAAAAAATTTTAAATATTGGTCGAAGTTATTAAATGACATAGTTTTTTCTTCTATATCTTTTTCTATAAAAGTGAGATTAGAACTTTTTAAGTGCTTAAAATCAAACTCAAGTTTTTTCCCATCAAATATTGATAAAATAGATTTCAATGGCCTACCCCAAAGCAGGGTATGTTCCCCCCATTTCATTGATTTTTCCCATGTAATTTTAAACAGAATGTGAGGAAGATTTTCTCTCAACATGTTATAAAGACTTATCTTCTTTTGTGGCTTCTTATAAAAATAAAATTCTCCCTTTTCAGTTTTTTTTTTATATATCTTATTTTTATTTATTTGATTAGAATTTAAAAAGCCGTCTAATGCTTTATCTGGTGCATTTATACTTGGACCTTTTACCTCTTTAGATTTGAATAAAACTTCTTTTGGAAGGCCTTTAGCATTAATAGCAATCCTGTTTGGTGTTGAAAAAATTCTAATTTCACCTTTATATTTTACACTATGTTGTTCAAAAAAATTTGAAAGAATTTCTTTTAATTGTTCTCTTGCTTTGATTTGTAACTTTGCTGGAACTTCTTCGCTAAATAGTTCAATAAATAATTCAGACACTTTAACTCTGACTTTCTATCCAAATTTTTCCAATCTCTTTGGTTAAATCTCGAATTCTTGAGATATATTCTGCTCGTTGCGCAACACTTATAACGCCTCTGGAATCTAATATATTAAACACATGACTCGATTTTAAACATTGATCATAAGCAGGGAGAGAAATTTTATTTTCAATCATCGATCTTGCCTCACTTTCTAACATATCAAACATTTTAAAAAGTTTTTCAGTATTTGCGTATTCAAAATTGTATGCTGAAAATTCCTTTTCAGCTTGGTGGAAGACATCTTTATAAAAGATTCCATCATTATTCCAATCAAGTTCAAAAACATTTTTTTTGTTTTGTATAAACATGCATAATCTTTCTAATCCATAAGTAATTTCAACAGAAATAGGATCACATTCAACTCCTGCCATTTGTTGAAAGTAAGTAAACTGTGTTACTTCCATTCCATCACACCAGACTTCCCATCCAAGCCCAGCTGCTCCTAAAGTAGGGCTTTCCCAGTCGTCCTCAACAAATCTTATATCGTGCTCTTCGTGTTTTATTCCAATTGATGCAATGCTATTAAGATAAAGTTTTTTTATATTTTTTGGAGAAGGTTTTATTAATACTTGGAATTGATAATAGTGCTGGAGCCTATTTGGATTTTCTCCATATCTTCCATCTGTAGGTCTTCTAGATGGTTGAACATACGCTGTTTTCCATGGCTTCTTTCCTAAAGATCTCAATGTTGTTGCTGGATGAAATGTTCCAGCTCCAACCTCAACATCATAGGGTTGTAAAATAATACATCCCTGTTTTGCCCAAAATTTTTGTAAGCTAAATATTGTATCTTGAAATGATAAAATTTTTTCTTTTTTCAATTTAGGTTTTTTAGAAACCATATTTTTGCCAAATAGATCTCTCTTCGATCAAGTTCAAAATTTTATCTGCTTGATTTTCTGAAGAAGATAATTTTTTTGCAAGCCATCCTTTACTTTTCTCAAAAATTTTCACTTCAACATCTTCACCAAATTTTTCTCTTAGAATTTGTTCAGAATTGCCTAAACCATCAATTAAACCAAGATCCTTAGATTTTTTTCCTGACCAAAATTCTCCTGAAAATAATTCAACCCCAATATCTTTTTTCAACTTTGTCTTTCTACTTTCCTCAACTACATCAATAAATTCTTGATGAAGTTCTAATTGTATATTCTTTAACCTTTTTATATCTTCTTCTTTTTCATCGAGGAATGGATCGAGTGTGCTTTTATTTTTTCCAGCTGTATAAACTCTTCTTTGAACACCAATTTTTTGAATAAGATCTTTAAATCCGAATGAAGAATAAATAACTCCAATAGAACCAATTATTGAACTAGGATTAGCATATATTTCATCTCCAGAACAAGCAATTAAGTAGCCGCCAGAAGCCGCAACATCCTCTGCAAATACAATCACTTTTTTTTTATATTTGTCTGCCTGATTTCTAATTAGTTTATAAATTAAGTGTGACTGTACTGGTGACCCGCCTGGAGAATTAATTGTTATTGCGACTGCTTGGGCTTTTTTCAATGAAAAAGCTTTTTTTATAATTTCCTCTTGGCTCGAATAATCAATCCCCTGTTTAAATTTTCCAACATTTCCAATAACACCGGATAGCCTGATATGGCTAACAATTTTTTTTTTTTTGAAAAAGGAAAACATAAATATGCTTATTAAAAATTTCGATATTAATAAAGCATACTTATAGTTGAAGAAATAGGTGCGTCAATTGATAAGTATTATAATAAACTTAATGTAATATTTTCGATCTATGGGATCTGTAGTTCAATTAAAAAAGACAATTAACAACTCATATTCGGACTTACTTAAGTCTGTCGAGGATAAACTTATATTGGTCAATGAAAAAATATCATCAAAATTAACAAGTAAAGTTGATTTAATTCAAAATATGACGGACTATCATTTGGATACAGGTGGAAAGAAATTAAGAGCCCTTTTAACTTTATCTAGTTCAAAACTTTGTGGATACTCAAAAGGTGGCAGAGATATAAACCTTGCAGCATGTGTAGAATTAATTCACGCTGCAACCTTAATGCATGATGATGTTATTGATAACGCGCTTGTTAGAAGAAACAAAGAAACACTCAATACTGTCTGGGGAAACAAATCCTCTATTTTAGTTGGAGATTATCTGCTTAGCAGATGTTTCGAAATGATGGTAGAAGATGGAAGCCTAGAAATTTTAAAACTACTTTCTTCTACTTCTTCAGAAATTGCACAAGGAGAAGTGTTACAACTTCAGCATCACGGAGAGATAGATATGCTCGAAGAAACATACCTAAAAATTATTTCTTTGAAAACTGCAGCACTTTTTTCAGCATCTACTAAAGTTGGGGCAATATTGGCGAATAGAGATAATAAATATAAAGAAGCTTTAGAGTTTTATGGAAAAAATTTAGGTCTTACATTTCAAATAGCAGACGATGCTTTAGATTATAATTCAGAACTTAAATTATTTGGAAAAAAAATAGGTAATGATTTTTATGAGGGAAAAATTACTTTACCAATTATATTGTTATATCAAAGGTGTTCAAGTGAAGAAAAAAAATATTTGAAAAATTTGTTTGAAAAACAAAATAGAGATGAAAATGAATTCAAAAATACTCTTGAGAAAATAAAAAAATATAAAATTATAAATGAGTGCTATAAAAAAGCTGAATATTTTATAAACTTAGCATCTAACTCATTGTCAATCTTCGAGGAGAACCAAGATAAAAATATTCTTAAAAATTTGACATCATTTAGTTTAGAAAGAAATTTTTAAGGAGATAATAAAATCTTTTTCCAATCCTTTTTTTCTTTAATATATTTCAGTCTCTCATGTATTCTAAATTCACCATCTAGCCAGAATTCTATTGACCTCGGCTTTAACCGCCATCCTGACCAATGTTTTGGTCTTGGGACATTATTTTGTTCAGGATATTTGGATTTAAAGTTTCTAATCGATTCTGTAAGCTCTTTTCGATTTGAAATTTCTGAGCTTTGATTTGATGCCCAAGCACCAATTCTGCTTTCATATTTTCTAGAGGAATAATATTCGTCTGCCTCAGTATCAGAAACTTGTTCAGCTGCACCTTCGATCCTTATTTGCCTAAGTAAACTTTTCCAATGAAAACACATCGATATATTTGGATTTTTTTTAATAGCTAATCCTTTAGCACTGTTAAAATTTGTATAAAAAACAAACCCTGTCTCATTAAAATCTTTTAATAAAACCATTCTGACCGAAGTGTATCCACGGTCATCTGATGTGCCTAGTGCAACTGCATTTGGGTCATTTAACTCTGTTTTTTTTGCTTCATCAAACCATTCCTTAAATAATTCAAATGGATTATTTTTTTCACCAAAACATATATCTAGACCAAAAGAGTTTTTTTCGTTCATAATTTTAACAAAATAACTTATATAATAAATATATGTCATTTAATACCTTTGGGAAAATATTTAGATTCACGACGTGGGGAGAGTCTCATGGACCAGCAATTGGATGTGTAGTCGATGGGTGCCCACCTAATATCAAAATAAATATTGACGAAATTCAGAAAGATTTAAATAAAAGAAAACCTGGTCAATCAAAATTTACAACTCAAAGAAAAGAAGATGATAGGGTTGAAATTTTATCAGGTATTTTTGAAGGTAAAACAACTGGAACTCCAATTTCAATGATAATTTATAATAAAGATATGAGATCTAAAGACTATGGAAATATTAAAAATAAATTTAGGCCAGGACATGCAGATTTTACCTATTTTAAAAAATATGGAATTAGAGATTATAGAGGAGGAGGAAGACAATCTGCAAGAGAGACAGCCTCTAGGGTTGCAGCAGGAGGTATAGCAAAACAAATATTAAAATTTATTCTAGGAAAAAAATATGATGTTGTTGGAGGAGTAACTCAATTAGGAATCTTAGGATCTAATCCAAAAAATTGGAACGAAAAATTTATCAAAAAAAATCAATTATTTTGTCCAGATAAATCTGTGCTAAAGCTTTGGGAAAAATATTTACTTAGTATAAGAAAAGCGGGATCATCTTGTGGAGCAATTATTGAAATCAGAGCTAAGGGAGTACCTGTAGGATTAGGGGCGCCAATTTATTCAAAATTAGATATGGACCTTGCATCAGCTATGATGAGCATCAATGCTGTAAAGGGAGTAAACATAGGATCTGGAATGAATTCTGCTCAATTGACAGGTGAAGAAAATTCAGATGAAATTAATCAAAGAGGGAAATCTACAAAATTCAATTCGAACAATGCTGGCGGTATTTTGGGCGGTATATCAAGTGGTCAAGATATAATTGTATCATTTGCGGTCAAACCGACTTCATCAATATTATCTACTAGAAAAACAATTGATAAGTTTGGGAAAAATACAACTATATCTGTTAAAGGCCGACATGATCCTTGCGTAGGGATAAGAGCCGTTCCTATAGGAGAGGCTATGATGCATTGTGTAATACTTGATCACTACTTGCTAAATAAAGCTCAATGTGGAAACTAATTAATCTTTTTTACTATTACTTTTGAATTTAAAACTTCTAGTACTTTATTTTCAATAGATAAAGCATCCAGTCCAGCAGATTTATACATATTTTCAGGCTTATCTTGATCTATAAACTTGTCTGGGAGTATCATTGATCTAAATTTAAGATTTGAATCTAAAAGATTTTTATCATTTAAAAAATTACTTACGTGTGCCCCAAAACCACCTATAGATCCTTCTTCAATTGTAATTATCACCTCATGATTTGTTGCTAATTGCCAAATTAAATTTTCATCAAGAGGTTTGGCAAAACGTGCATCTACGATACTTGCATTAACTCCTTTTTTTCTCAAATTTTCTTCAGCAATTAAACATTCATTTAATCTTGCTCCAAAATTCAAAATAGCAATTTTCTTTCCTTCTCTAACAACTTTTGCTTTTCCAATTTGGATTTTCTCACTTATATCAGGTAACTGAACTCCAGTGCCATTTCCTCTGGGATATCTAAATGCACATGGTTTATCATTAATTTCTACAGATGTGTTTATCATTTTTACCAATTCTGCCTCATCGCTAGCTGCCATAACAATAAAATTTGGCAGAGTAGCCAAATATGTTATATCAAAAGATCCAGCATGTGTTGGGCCATCTGCTCCCACCAGACCTGCTCTATCTATTGCAAATCTTACTGGTAAACTTTGAATTGCAACATCATGTACCACTTGGTCATAAGCTCTCTGTAAAAAAGTAGAATATATTGATGCATAAGGCTTATAACCTTCTGTTGCTAGACCGGCAGCAAAAGTTACCGCATGTTGTTCTGCTATTCCCACATCAAACATTCTATTAGGAAATTTATTTCCAAAAATATCCATTCCTGTACCTGAAGGCATCGCGGCAGTTATACCAATTATTTTGCTGTCATTTTCAGCATGCTTAACAAGAGTATTTGCATATACTTTTGTATAAGATGGCACTTTTGAATCACTTTTTTGCTGTATGCCTGTTTTTATATTAAACTTAGATACCCCATGATATTTATCCTCTGACTTTTCTGCGAAACTGTAACCTTTCCCTTTTTGTGTTTTAATGTGAATTAATATTGGTCCTTTATGTTTTGACTCTTTTGCATTTTTTAAAACAGGTAGCAAAACATCCAAATCGTGTCCATCTATTGGGCCAATGTAATAAAATCCTAATGAATTAAACAAAGTTCCACCAGTAACAACTGATCTAAGAAAATCCTCTGCTTCGCCAGCTTTTTTACTAAATCTTTTTGAAAATGATGAAAAAATTAATTTTAATGTTTCTCTAAAGTTAAAATAAATTTTTCCTGAAAAAATTTTTGCTAGATAAGACTTCATTGCACCAACGGGTTTTGCAATCGACATATCATTATCATTTAAAATAACTATCATTTTTGTTTTTGATGCACCGGCATTATTCATAGCCTCATATGCCATTCCAGCACTCATTGCTCCATCTCCTATTACAGCAACTACCTCTTCTGATTTATTTGAAAGTTTATTTGCAGTTGCTATTCCTAATCCAGCAGATATTGAAGTCGAGCTGTGTGCTGCACCAAATGGATCAAACTCACTTTCTGATCTTTTTGTAAAACCTGATAAGCCATTGCCTTGTCTAAGAGTTTTAATCTTATCTTTTCTTCCAGTTAATATTTTATGAGGATAAGATTGATGACCAACATCCCAAATAATTTTATCTTTTGGTGTATCAAAAATATAATGTAAAGCTACTGTTAACTCTACAACTCCAAGACCCGCACCTAAATGACCACCAGTTTCTGATACCGCATTTATCATTTCCTCTCTTAACTCATCCTTAAGTATTTTAAGTTCAGAATGATTCAACTGTTTCAAATCTGTTGGAAAATTAATTTTATTTAAGAATTTTGTTTTGCTCATTTACTTATTTCTATTTAAAATATATTTAACAGATGCCTTTAAATTATTAGAATTTTTACCATATTTTTTTAATGTGGCAAAAATTTCTTCTTTAAGAATATTGGCATAATTGATTGAATTTTGTTGTCCTAAAACGCGAATAATAGTTGCCTTACCCCTCGCTAAATCTTTTTGAGTTTTTTTACCAGCAATTTGCATATTTCCATTATAATCAATTAAATCATCAGCAATTTGAAATAAAAGTCCAATTTTTTCTCCTATTTTTTCAAATTTTTTTATTTCTTTAAATTTTCCAGAAACAATAACTGGTGCCAAACAACAAAAAGAAAATAATTTACCAGTTTTTTTAATTTGCATATCTATAATTTTATTTATTGATATTTTTTTTTTTTCAAAATTTAAATCTGAAAACTGTCCTCCAGCCACACCTTCATGACCAGAACATTTTGATATAGAATTAATTAATAAATTTTTTTTTTTATCATTTATATTTAAAATTTTATCTGACAAAATTTCAAAGGCTAAGGTTAGAAGGGAATTCCCTGCTAAAACCGCGGTAGATTCACCAAATTTTTTATGCGTACTTAATTTTCCCCTTCTAAAATCATCATCATCCATGCAAGGCAAATCATCATGAATAAGTGAATAAGCGTGTATGCACTCAACTGCAGCTCCAATATGGATTACAGATCTATAATTTATTTTAAATATACTTCCAATATCATAAATTATTTTTGATCTTATCTTCTTACCGCCTGAAAATAGGCCATAAGACATTGGTTTAATTAAATCAGTTTTATTTTGTTTTTTTAAATATTTTTTAAGAAAATTATTTGTATCTATTGCAATTTTATTTAATCTTTTTTGCATTTTTAATCGATATTTCGTTGATTTTAAATTTTGCTGACTCTGAAATTTCTTTAGAGGATTTTTGGAATTTTTTTTCAATTAAATTATTTAATCTAATAAGTTTTTGATATTCATCTAGTGACTCTTCTAAATTTTTTTGATTTTCTAAATTTTGAATAATTTTATTAGCAATTTCTGTTAACTCATTCAAAGTTTTTGAATTAATATCATCTGGCAAATTTTTTTCATTCATATAATAGTTGGTAATATTATATGAATATCAATCTTTCAAATATTAAAAAAGCAGTAAAATATCTCAATAAAAATGAGTGTATTGGAATTCCTACAGAGACAGTTTATGGTTTAGCGGCGAATGCTTACTCAGATAAAGCAACAGATAAGATTTTTAAATTAAAAAAAAGACCAAGAAAAAATCCTCTTATTGTTCATTATTATAATTTAAAAGATCTAAAAAATGATTGTAAAATTGACAATCAATTTTTGAGTCTATATTCAAAGTTTTGTCCTGGACCCATAACCTTTGTCTTGGAGTTAAAAGAAAAAAGTAAAATTTCAAATAATGTTACTAATAATAAAAATACTATTGCAGTTCGCTTCCCAAAACACAAAGTTACTAGAACCGATGTGATTGAAGAGTTTGGGAAAAAAATCAAATTTGTCTTAGATGGTGGGAAGTCAAAAGAGGGCCTAGAATCTACAATAGTTAATTTAGTAGGTAATCAAAAAATATTGAGATTAGGCAGTCTAGACAGAGGTAAAATAGAAAAATATTTAATTAAAAAAAGAACTAACAAAAAAAAAGATATAGTAATGCCCGGGCAGGGAAGAATTCACTACTCACCGGGTTTGCCTATAAGACTAAACATTAAAAGACCAAAAAAATTTGAAGCTTTCTTATTAATTTCAAAAAGAATTAAATCAAATAAAAATTTTTTTTACCTAAGTAAAAATAAAAATTTAAAGGAAGTAGCGAAAAATTTATATAAAACATTAAGAAAAGTTAAAAAAAAAGGTTTTAAACAAATCTCTATCGAGAGAATTCCTAATCGAGGTATCGGTGAGGCAATTAATGATAGATTGTTACGGGCAGCTGTAAAAAAATGAAAACTTTAGTTGAAGTGCAAAATCTAAAAAAAAACTATGGTGATAAGCAAGCTGTAAAATCAATATCATTTAAAATAAATGAAAATGAAATTTTAGGCCTTTTAGGCCCAAATGGATCTGGAAAAACAACTACTATTGGTATGATGTTAGGTTTACTAAAACCAACAAGTGGAGAAATTTTAATTGAGGGCGATAAAATAGAGGAAGATAGAATTAAAATACTTCAAAAAATTAATTTCATATCTCCCTATATTGAACTTCCAAAAAAATTAACTGTGAAACAAAATTTAATTGTCTTTGGAAAACTCTATAAAATTAAAAATTTAAATGATAGAATTGACTACCTGACATCAAAACTTCGTTTAAGTGATATACTAAACCGAATAACTGGTGAACTTTCATCTGGACAAAAAAATAGAGCGAGTTTAGCAAAATCATTAATAAATGATCCTAAGGTGCTATTATTAGATGAGCCTACAGCATCTCTAGATCCAGAAATTGGTGATTTTATAAGATCTTTTTTAGAAGATTATAAGAAAGAAAAAAAAATATCTATTTTGCTTGCTTCACATAACATGAATGAAGTCACTAGATTATGCAAATCAATTTTGATGATGAAAGATGGGATAATTGTTGACAGTGGGAGTCCTGCTAGCCTTATAGAGAAACATGGTAGAAAAAATTTAGAGGAAGTATTTTTAAAACTTTCAAGGAGACCTAATGAGCATAATTAAAATGTATGGGTTATTTTTAAGGCATTTTTATTTAATCACTAGGTCATTTCCAAGAATACTGGATTTAATCTACTGGCCATCAATTCAAATTACATTGTGGGGTTTTATTTCAAATTTTTTTGCATCTCATACTACTTATTACAACAATGCAGTTGGTGTTATATTAACATGTGCAATACTTTATGATTTTTTGTTTAGAACAAGTATTGGTTTTAACATGTTATTCCTTGAAGAAATTTGGAGCAGAAACTTTACAAATCTCTTTATAGCTCCAATGAAAATTAGTGAAATTCTAACCTCACTAATTTTCACTGCTTTGGTGCGAGCATTAATTGGTTTAATACCTGCTGTATTATTAACTTCTCCACTATTTGGAATTTCAATCTTAGAACTTGGAATTTATCTATTTTTTCTTTTTTTAAGTCTTTATATATTTGGGATTACATTGGGAATTTTAGTATCAGCAGGGCTTCTAAGATTTGGACCTTCGTTTGAAAATATTGCTTGGTCAACTATGTTTTTATTAGCTCCATTTGGTTGTATATATTACCCAATTGAGATTCTTCCAGAGATTTTTCAAAAAATAGCTTATATGTTACCACTTGTTTATATTTTTGAAGAGGCAAGAAACATATTAATAAATAATACAGTTGATATATCAAATTTAATACAGGCTTATATGTTAAATATGGTTTATATCATTATCAAGGAGTCGAACCCTGAACCTCCAGAGCCGAAATCTGGCGCTCTATCCAGTTGAGCTACGAGCGCATTATGTACTATTATATCAATAAATGAAAAATATCATTAATTTAGTTGTAGAGGAAGAATTACATGGAAAAAGAATTGATGTGGTAATAGCTAAAAAAAATGTTTCTCTTAGCAGAACCAGGATCAAAAACCTGATAATAAATGGAAATCTTAGTATTAATAATAAAATTGTAAATGACCCCTCAAAAAAAATTTTTAAAGATGATAAGGTTTTTTTAACAATTCCACTGCCTAAAAAGGCGTCTCTAAAACCATTCAAATATAAATTAGACATAATTTATAATGATGAAGATTTATTAGTTATTAATAAATCAGCAGGAATTTCGATGCACCCTGGGGCAGGAAATTATGATAATACGATTGTGAATGCTTTAATGGACTTAAATGATAACAATCTATCAAATATTGGTGATGAGCTAAGACCAGGTATAGTCCATAGAATTGATAAGGATACATCAGGACTGGTAGTAGTTGCAAAAAATAATAAATCACACGAAAATTTATCTAATCAATTTTCCAAACACACAATTACAAGAATATATCAAGCTCTGATCTGGGGAAAACTGAGACCACAAAATGGAAAAATCGAAACTTTAATAACCAGAAGCACAAAGAATAGACAATTAATGGAAGTTAGTTTTGCGAAAGGAAAACAAGCAATAACGAATTATAAAACTATTGAAATTTTTGAAAACTCTAAAGTACCAACATTAAGTTTAGTAGAATGTAAACTTGAAACAGGCAGAACACATCAAATAAGAGTACATATGAGTTTTAAAGGAAATAATATTTTAGGAGATAAAAAATATAAAAAAAAATTTAAAAAATTAAAAAATATTGATTTTGAATTAGAAGATCTTTTATTGAAACTTGACAGACAATTCTTGCACGCAAAAGTTCTTGGTTTTGATCATCCTTCAACTGGAAGAAGATTAGAATTTTCATCAAATTTACCTCCTGAACTAGAAAATATTCTCAAAAAGCTAAGAAAAACATGAAAATATAAATATTGTAAATTTCCTTTTCTTTATTAAATAAATACCTCGATGAGTACAACGTCTTATAATTTGCCAGCTTTGTCTAATGAGGGTGGTTTAGCAGCCTACTTAGCGCAAATAAAAAAATTTCCTATGCTCGATGCAGAGGAAGAATATATGCTTGCAAAAAATTGGCAAACTACTGGAAATGTAAAATCTGCAGAAAAACTTGTGACAAGTCACCTTAGATTAGTTGCAAAGATTGCAATGGGATATAAGGGTTATGGTTTACCTCTAAATGAAATGATATCAGAAGGGAATGTCGGATTAATGCAAGCCGTAAAAAAATTTGAACCGGAAAAAGGCTTTAGACTTGCAACCTACGCGATGTGGTGGATCAAAGCATCAATTCAAGAGTATATTTTGAGATCATGGAGCTTGGTAAAAATTGGGACAACCACCGCTCAAAAAAAATTATTTTTTAATCTAAAAAAACTTAAAAACCAAATTGCACCAAGAGCTGAGGGCGATTTAAGAGATGAGCACGTAAAAGATATTGCCAACAGATTAGATGTAAGTGAGGAAGAAGTTGTTTCAATGAACAGAAGATTGTCTGGAAAAGAACAATCTTTAAATGCTCCGATTGGTGAAGATGGCGATGAGTGGCAAGATTGGGTTGTAGATAATGAAATGGATCATGAGTTGAAATTTGCACAAAATGAAGAAATGGAGCAAAGAAAAGATCTTCTACAAGATTCTATTAAAATCTTAAATGACCGAGAAAAAGAAATTCTTTACTCAAGAAGACTTACAGATAACCCGATAACCTTAGAAGATTTAAGTAAAAAATTTAAAATTAGTAGAGAAAGAATAAGACAAATAGAAAACAAAGCTTTTGAAAAATTACAAAAGCACATGTTAAATAGTGCTAAGTCAAAAAATCTTCTGCCAGCAAATTAATTATTAAAAGGATCGTAAACCAGTATTGTATCGTTTCTTTCTGGACTGGTAGAAATACTTGAAATTTTCGCTTCAATAAATTTTTCTAGGTCTCTTATATAAATTTTTGCATTTTCAGGGAGATCATTGAAATTTTTACATCCCACTGTTGAAGTTTTCCACCCTTGATAAGTTTTATAAATAGGCTTAACTTTTAATTGATCCGTTACCGCTGCAGGTAAGTAATCAATTTCTTTTCCATTGATTTCATATGCAACACAAATTTTTATTTGATCTAGTTCATCTAACACATCTAACTTTGTTAATGCAATTCCATCAATTCCTGAAATTTTTATTGTTTGTCTCACTAATACACCGTCAAACCATCCACATCTTCTTTTTCTACTTGTGACAGTACCAAATTCCTTACCTCTGGTACCTAAAAGCTCACCGATCTCATCAGTAAGTTCAGTTGGAAATGGTCCTTCGCCAACTCTTGTAGTATATGCCTTGGTTATCCCTAAAACATAATTTATTGAGTTAGGTCCACATCCAGAACCTGTTGCTGCTGAAGATGCAACAGTATTTGATGAGGTAACATACGGATAGGTGCCGTGATCAACATCTAAAAGTATTCCTTGAGCACCTTCAAATAAAATTTTTTTTCCAGACAACTTGAATTGATCAATTTTTTTCCATACAGGCTGAGAAAACTGAAGTATATGAGGTGCTAATTTTAGCAAATCTTCTAATAATTTTTCCTTATTAAAAAGTGGTTTATTTAAACCTTTCCTTATTGCATTATGATGAGACAAAACATTATCTAATCTACTGTTTAAATTTGTTTCAGAAATTAAATCCATTACTCTAATTGATCTTCTACCAACTTTATCTTCGTAAGCTGGACCAATGCCTCTTCTGGTTGTTCCGATTTTAGAATTTCCAGCTGCATCTTCTCTTATTTCATCCATTTCTTTATGGAATGGAAGTATTAAGGTTGCTGACTCAGAGATAATTAAATTTTTTTCATTAATAGTTACGCCCTTGGATTTAATTTCCTCAATTTCCTCCAAAAGAGCCCATGGATCTATAACTACTCCATTACCAATTACAGAAATCTTATCTTTTCTAACAATTCCCGAAGGAAGAAGTCTCAGTTTATATGTAATTCCATCAATTACTAATGTGTGTCCAGCGTTATGACCACCTTGAAATCTTACGACAACATCGGCTTCACTTGATAACCAATCAACTATTTTACCTTTACCTTCATCTCCCCATTGGGAACCTACAACAACAACATTTTTCATAAAAATTTTCTTTTAATCTCTATACTATTTAAATGGTTTATTGGTCCATGACCTTTTCCATAATTAGGTCTAGATGCAATTGCTTCGTTAACATATTTGATAGCCATCTCACAAGATTTCTTTAATGTTTTTCCACATGCAAAGTAAGCTGTAATAGCACTAGATAATGTACAACCTGTGCCATGGGTATTTTTGGTGTTAATCTTTTTGTTTTTAAAAATTGATATTTCTTTTTTGTTGACAAAAACATCAATAATATTTTGTTTCTTTAGATGACCTCCTTTTATTAAAACATTTTTTGCTCCGAGTTTTAATAAAATATTTGCAGCAAATATCATATCCTCTTTTGAATTGATTTTGGTTTTAGTAATTATTTCAGCCTCAGGAATATTTGGGGTAATTAATGAAACTTTGTTCAACAATTTTTTTTTTAACATTTCTATTGAATTTTTATCAATTAACCTTGTGCCTCCCTTTGCTACCATTACAGGATCTAATACTATTTTATTAACCTTTATCTTTTCTAATGAACTTGAAACTGAACTAATAACTTTTCTAGAGTGTAGCATGCCAATTTTAATTGCATTTGGTTGAATATCTTTGCAGGTAAATTCAATTTGTTTAGATATTTCTTTATAGGGGACTGGTATAATAGATTTTACTCCTGTAGTATTTTGTGACGTAACAGCAGTAATAGCGGTCATAGCGTATCCACCTAATGAAGTTATAGTTCTTATATCAGCTTGAATTCCTGCTCCACCAGAAGAATCTGATCCTGCAATAATTAAAATTTTAGATTTAGGTTTCAATTTATTTTAGTGATTTAGAAACTATTTTTATACACTTGTTAAGAAGTATTTTGTCTTCCGACTCACACATTATTCTTATTTTAGACTCCGTACCAGATTTTCTTACCAGTAGTCTTCCTTTTCCAAATATGATTTTTTCTGCTTTTTTAATTGCAAATTTACATTTTTTTGAGCTAATTATTGATTTGTCCTTAACTGAAATATTTTCTAGTACTTGAGGTGTTGGCCTAAAAATAGAGAATAATTCACTAGCTTTTTTACCTTTTCTCAAAGAAAAAAGTATCTCAAGTGCTACAAGCAATCCGTCTCCAGTAGTTGCAAAGTTCCCTAGTATAATATGGCCGGACTGCTCTCCACCCAAGTTAAATTTTTTGTTTTGCATTAGCTCTTTTACATATCTATCTCCGACATTTGATCTAAAAAATTTAATTTTTTTTTCTTTAAAAAACTTCTCTAGACCATAATTTGACATTAAAGTTCCAATTACGCCTCCTCTTAGTATTTTTTTTCTTTTCCATCTCTCGGCTAAAACGGCTATAATTTTATCTCCATCTACAATATTTGCCTTTTCATCAGTCAAAATTATTCTATCTGCATCTCCATCTAAAGAAATTCCTAAATCAGTTTTAAATTTTTTTGTTAATGATTTAATTTTTTCTGGATGTGTTGAACCGCATTTATAATTAATGTTTATTCCATTTGGTTTAGTTCCAACTTCAAAAACTTTCGCACCTAAAGATCTTAGTAATTTTGGAGCACTTTTGTATGCAGCTCCATTAGCACAATCAATTGCAATTTTTAGACCTTTCAGAGAGAAATTATTTGGAAAATTACTTTTTAAAATATTTACGTAATTTTCATTTGCATCCTCTAATCTTTTTACCCTTCCAAGATTTAGCGGTTTTGTCAGTTTAGATGAAATATTTGAATCTATTATTTTCTCAATTTTTTTTTCAATTTTGTCAGATAATTTCATACCATCAGGTCCGAATAATTTCATCCCATTGTCAGTAAACTGATTATGTGAGGCAGTTATCATTATACCAAGATTGGCTCTCATTTTTTTTGTAAGCATCGCTAATCCATTTGTTGGTAACGGTCCAAGAGTAAAGACATGCATTCCTGCTGAGGCAAGTCCAGAAACTAATGCTGGTTCTAAGGTATAACCAGACAATCTGGTATCTTTTGCAATAATTGCTATTTGTTTTTTTTTTTTAAATTTTTAAAATAAGTACCAGCAGCTAAACCGAACTTAAAAAACATTTCACCATTTATTTTAGAATTATTTACTTTTCCTCTTATTCCGTCGGTTCCAAAATATTTTTTTTCCATTAGAAATTTAGTTTTTTATAAACTTTAATTGATTGATTAACCTCATTTACATCATGCACTCTTAAAATCTGAACACCTTGTAACATAGAGAATATACAACTTGATACGGTTCCACCTATCCTTTCTTTACTATCATTTTCATTAGATATATCTTTAATAAATCGTTTCCTAGATAAACCAAGTAATATTGGAAAACCTAATGTATGAAAAATAGAAATCTTATTAATTAATGTAATATTATGTTTCAAATTTTTACCAAAACCTATTCCTGGATCTAATATGATATTGTTATGTTTAATACCAATTGATCTTAAATATTTAATTTTTTCCTCAAAATAATCATAAATATCTAGCAAAACATTTTTATATTTTGGACTATTTTGCATTGTTTTAGGTGAGCCTTTCATATGATGTATTACAAATGGTACTTTAGTTTTTTTTAAAAAATTTAATGTTTTTTTGTCATACTCAAAACCTGAAACATCATTTATAATTTTTATTCCATAATTTAAACTTTTTTCCATCACCTGGCTTTTTCTTGTATCCAGTGAGAAAATTGCCTTTTTTTTTTTAATCAGTCTTAGTTTTTTGGATATTCTTTTCCACTCATCAGATACTGGGATCTCTTTAGCACCTGGGCGGGTAGACTCACCACCAATATCAATTATATTTGCTCCAGAGTTTATTAAATTATTTATTTGTCTTTCTGCAGATTTAAATTTTATGAATTTCCCACCATCAGAAAAGCTATCAGGTGTTAAATTTAAAATACCCATCATTATTGGGGTATTATTAAATTTTAAACCCTTAAATTTTTTTTTTTTGGATATATTTTTTAAATCTTTATTTATTTTATTTTTTCTTTATTTTTAGGGTAAACGTTCTTGTCGACTATGTCTAAAATTTCCTCACCAGTTAGTGTTTCATAAGTAAGCAACGCTTTTGCAAGTTTATGAAGGTCGTCTATTTTTTCAGTAAGAACTTTTTTAGCTCTATCATATCCTTTATCAACTATTTTTCTTATTTCATTATCGACTTTTCGTGCTGTTTCCTCTGACATATTTTGTTGTCTCGCAACAGATCTTCCTAAAAATACTTCCTCCTCATTTTCTCCATACGCGACTGGGCCTAGCTCCTTACTAAGTCCAGCTCTCATAACCATAGCTCTCGCTCTTTTTGTTGCTTGCTCAATATCACTTGCAGCACCTGTAGTAACTTTATCCTCACCAAATATTATTTCTTCAGCAACTCTTCCTCCCATAGCTATAGCGAGTTGGGCATGTAATTGCTCTCTAGTTTGAGAAACTTCGTCTCTTTCTGGAAGTTGCATAACCATACCTAAAGCTCTTCCTCTAGGAATTATCGTAGCTTTGTGAATTGGATAAGCGGCTTTCTCATTAATTGTAACTATGGCGTGACCTGCCTCATGATAAGCAGTAAGTCTTTTCTCTTCCTCGGACATTACCATCGAACGTCTTTCAGCTCCAATCATTACTTTATCTTCACCTTTAAGATCTTTTCTCTTCCTATAATATCTGGATTTCAAACTACAACTTGTCTATCAAATCTTCCTGGCCTTAAAAGTGCGGGATCAAGAACATCCGGTCTATTAGTTGCAGCTATAATTATCACACCTTCATTTGTATCAAAACCATCCATTTCAACTAACAATTGGTTTAGAGTTTGCTCTCTTTCATCGTTTCCACCTCCTAGGCCTGCGCCTCTACTTCTTCCTACTGCATCTATTTCGTCTATAAAGATAATACATGGCGAATGTTTTTTTCCTTGTTCAAACATGTCTCTAACTCTAGACGCTCCAACACCAACAAACATTTCTACAAAATCTGATCCTGATATTGTAAAGAATGGAACACCAGCTTCACCTGCTATAGCTCTTGCCAACAAAGTTTTTCCGGTACCAGGAGGCCCCACTAATAAACAACCTCTTGGAATTTTTCCACCCAATCTACTAAATTTTCTTGGGTCTTTTAAAAATTCTACAACCTCTTCTACCTCTTCTTTTGCTTCTTCAACTCCAGCAACATCATTAAATGTAACCTTGCCCTTGACCTCATTCATCATTTTAGCTTTAGATCTTCCAAAACCCATCGCTCCACCTTTGCCACCTTGCATTTGTCTCATAAAAAATATCCAGACAGCTATTAAAAGTAACATGGGGAACCAAGACAATAATATGCCTAGAAGTGATGGCATTTTCTCCTCTAATGGACTCGCAGAAATGCTAACACCTTTGTCACTTAATTTTTGAATAAGGTTTGGATCGTCAGGTGCATAAGTATTAAACTGTTGACCATTTGACAAAACACCTTTTATATTTTTTCCAGAAATCTCAACTTGAACTACTCTTCCATTATCTACCTCTGTCAAAAATTCAGAGAAAATAATATTATTTTTTTGAGCCATAGTTCCCTGTGGGTTTTTAAACATGTTGTAAAGACCAATTGTAAGGAGAACTATAATTCCCCACATAGCTAAGTTTTTGAAATTCATGTTGATAAAGTAAGAATTATTAGAGAATAAACAAGTGTCAATTTGTACATATATTTTGCAAAATAACTAAATTTCTCTTGAAATAATCATTGTATTGCTGACTTTTTTAAAAATACACCCTGATAATGTTGTTTTATAAGTATCTTTTGAATTTTTGAAATTTTTTATGAGATTCATTATTTTGCTCCCTCTGGATAGTTTTGCTTTGTATGAAAAAGAATTTAAAACAATATTTAGTGATCTAAATACCACTTCATCAGGCTCTGAAAAAAAATTTTTACTAACAATTACTTTTTCTTTATTTTTAATAACATTTAAATCAATATTTTTTTTTATATAATGCTCAAGAGCTTTATTGCTCTTATGAAGATTTGATAAAGATGTATCAAAATTTTTGTTTTTTTTGTTAAATTTAAAATTATTTAAAATATTTCTAACGTAAACTCTTAAATACTTGTTATCTAGGTTTGATGGATCTTTGATATAGTTACCAAATGTATTTTCAGAGATATATATCAACTCATTTTTAGAAAAATTCAAAAGTGGCCTAAAAATCAAAATTTTTTCATTTATTTTTAATTTAGAGTATTTTTTTTTGAAGGATATAAGCCCATTTAAACCCGATCCTCGAAGCAATCTTATAAAAAAATTTTCATATAAATCATCTTTGTGATGAGCTGTTAAAATTTTATTTAGTTTATGATTCTTACATTTTTTAAATAATAATTCGTATCTCTTTAATCGAGCTTGCTCTTGAATATTATTAAGTTTGTTATTTTTTACCCATTTTAAAATATTTAAACTCACACCAAATTTTTTTAAAATTTTTTTAATATATAATGCCTCTTTTTTTGACTCTTCTCTTAATTTATGATCGATGTGAAAATAAACATTGCTTGTTCCCTTCTCTATAGACATACATTTTGTTAAAAAAGCCAATGCCATACTGTCCGGACCACCAGAGATCGCTACACAATAATTTTTATCAGTATCTTTTGTAATTATTCTTTTAAACCTTGAATAAAGTTTTTTTATTTTTGGGTTTTTAAGTTTGGATAAATAAAAATTATGAATTATTTTGTTTACACTCGAATTTCTTTTCTTCATACTTTGCTTTTTGAAGCACAGATTGAGTTGCTTCTGGATATTGTTTCTTTACACCAGAAATCATAAGA
>LULP01000159.1_pt1 | contig 24111 bp, 33 predicted proteins | sample 728111 | NCBI WGS metagenome assembly LULP01 (sample SAMN03860286, study PRJNA289734) | marine metagenome | biome: seawater column; feature: ocean; material: water; isolation source: Red Sea water column Station 149 - depth 25m | place: Saudi Arabia: Red Sea | collected 2011-10-15 | depth 25 m
TTACTGGAAATATATTATTAAAATTTAGTTTTTCTCTATTGAATTTTGCTTTTGCAATTGACGTAGATGATGGTCCATATAATTTAAATTCACCTCTTTTCTCAGAGTAGCTAATATAAACATGATCATCATGATATAAAATTTCCAGCAAACCACCTTGGGAGTTTATATCCTCAATAAAACTTAAATTATGTTTTATCTCAATAATACTTCCATTAGTTTTATTAAATAATTTTATTTTACCTGTTTTCTCACTAATCAATATTTCATTTTTATTAATAAATGAAATACTCCAAGGTTGATCTAGACCTTTTTTTAATATTGATAATTTATAATCATTACTTAAAGAAAAAACATTTTTATTTAATATTAAGAAAATAATTAAAATAGATGAAGATATAAATAATCTTGACCAAGAGATTAAAAAAGCTATTGATGAAAGTGTGACACCTGGTTTTAAGCTCTTATTAGGATTTATGAAAAAAACTCAAAAAAATGCAAATAAGAATCATGGCATATGGTCTCAACCAGGTGGAGATGAATATTACAAATTAAGAATAAGAACCTATACAACCACAGATTTCTCACCTGAGGAAATTCATCAAATGGGTCTAAGTGAGGTTGAAAGGATTTCAAATAGAATGAGAGAAATTCTAACAAGCCTTGGATATGACACTGCCAAAAGCGTTGGTGAGATTATGAATGAACTTAATGAAAATCCAGACTTTTTATACGCAGATACACCAGATAGAAAAGAGATAGTTGTAAATGATTATATGAAAATGGTCGATGAAGCTATTGAGGTAATGACTGACTATTTTCATACAATGCCTAAATCAGAGGTTATTGTTAAAGCAGTGCCTGAATATTCAGAACAAACTGCAGCTGGTGGTTATTATCAAGCGCCAGCACTTGACGGGAGTAGGCCAGGAGTTTTTTATGCTAACCTTTATGACATCAAACAGACTCCCACTTACAGCATGAGAACCCTTGCTTATCATGAAGCAACACCCGGTCATCATCATCAGATTGCACATTCGCTAGAGAACGAAAGTCTTACCATGTATAGAAGATTCGGTTATAGAACTTCGGCTTTCTCAGAAGGATGGGCATTATATTCTGAACAATTAGCACTTGAAGCAGGACTAGCAGAAAATCCTTATGACGAACTGGGAATTCTTCAAAGTGAAATATTTAGAGCAGTCAGGTTAGTTGTAGATACAGGAATGCATTACAAAAGATGGACTCGTGAAGAAGCTATGGAATACATGAAGTCAAATACTGGAATGTCTGATACAGAAGTTAGAGTTGAAATTGAGAGATATATTGTTTGGCCAGGACAGGCGCTTAGCTATAAAGTAGGAATGATTAAATTGCTCGAACTAAGAAAAAGGGCTATGGATAAATTAGGAGACAAGTTTAATATTAAAGACTTCCATTCCGCAGTTTTAGATCATGGCAATCCACCATTATTCATCGTTGAAGAACTTGTAGATGAAATGATTGAAGAGGCTCTTAATTAAAATTTATCAGGGTGTCTGGGTGTAAAAGAACTGTAATAGTTTTTTAGGTCTAAAATATCTTTAACGTTATCGCCTGAGGGTGCAAAAGCCTTGCCAAGCAAGATCTCTTTTTTTGAGAAGTCGATTGAGGCTAAAATGATTTTAGTATTGAGCTCCTTTGCGATTCTTAAAAATCCTGTTTTCCAGTCTTTTACCTTTGATCGCGTACCCTCAGGTGCCATTGCGATCAAAGAACAATCTATCTTTTTTATTTGATCCAAAGCATCCTTAATTATTCCGCCTGGCTTAGATCTATCAACTGGTATTCCTCCCATATATCGTAAGAAGGCTCCAAGACCAAAATATTTGAATACAGTATGTTTCCCAATAAAAGAAATTTTAGCGTCTAATCCAGCAAGTGTTGCCACACCAACAATGCCATCCCAATTAGATGTATGAGGAGCAACAATCACAACAAGCTTTTGATTTGCGAACTCTTCTGAAATTTTTCCACTAACTTTCCAGCCTAAAATAGACAGAACTGCTCTCCCCAACCATTGAAGCCACTTTGGTCTGTATGCTCTGAAACATTGAGGAATTTGTTTATTTGAAACACTGGCCATTTATATTTCTTTACGTTTATTAAATTTATCTTTAATCAAATATGGAAAATATATTAAGTAGCATACGATTACTGCAAGAATGTATACATCGATCATATGATATGGTGCATCTCGCATAAAACCTGTTACATTTGATCCGGGTGGTTTTTCTGCAACATACCAATAATTTGCTGGAGGTCCTAATAAATAATTAATAAAGTAAATTGCCACTAAAAAGGCAGATAAGACCATCAAGACCCTGTGTACATCTTTTAGGTAAGGTCTTTGATTATCAATAATGATTGCGTATGAAACACCAAGAAGAATCATTGCATGTCCTATCATATGTCTTATGTAATGTATGTTTGGAAAACCATATTGTGTATCTGGAGTTAATATAGCCATTCCAGCACCTGATATACCAGCAAAAAATGCAAATAAGAAAAACTCTCTTTTCTTGGTTAGAAAATACAACATAACTGCAGCTGAAGAGAAGTCACATAAATGCAAAGGCAAACCAAGCTTAATATCAATAAGGTATCCCTCATAATAAAAATCCATAGCATGATTTATTAGCATCAATGAAATAAGAGTAACGATTAGAAAATTTTTTGATCTATCAGCTTTATTAATATAAAAATATGGCAAAAAAACTATTAAAGCTACAGTTATTACCGTTGTAAAAAGATGAGGCATGCTTAAAGGAGTAAATTCAGCCATTTTTATATATAAACTTTTCCAAATTTGTTATCAATAAAGTCTTTCCAAGAGAGATTTTCTTGTTTTGTAAAACCATTTGTATCAATTTTCCCATCAAGAAACATTTTGAGCACGCTACAAACACCAGAGGCTGTGGTTAATTGAATCGCACTATATTTGGTATCGCCATAAATCTTTCTTAGGTATGTTTTTTCTTGAAGTACGCCATCTATTAGGCCAATTACCTTAACAAAAAAAATAATCACATCATTTTTTGTTCTTGGCACCTCTTTATCAAAAAGCTTCTCCAAAATTTCTTTATTCTTTTTGAGATGTAAATCATTAAACAAGAACTTCATATGATTTAAGTGACCAGGATACCTAATAGTTTTATAAGTTAAATTTTCTACCTTATCTTCAAATGTTTCGCACATAGTTGCACATCCACCACTTGTATTAAAGGCTTCAAAGCTTTCGCCTTCAATTACTATTTTTTCGGCGCCCTCTAGAGGCATAAGTTTCACAGCCTTCCCCTCATAAATAGCATCTGCTTCGTTGCAGTACTCATTGATGAGACCATTTGTTGACCAACTTAAATAATAGCTCATCTCATTAGTTGTAAATCTTGGAAGTGCTCCAACACGCATTAGAACCTCGCTAACCGAGTCAAATTCTTCCATCATGCCTGCGGCACAGATATTTATTGCTCCTGGAGCCAATCCGCACTGTGGCATCAAAATGCTTTTTGACTTAAGTCCTCTAATAAAGTCAGTGGTCTCAACATCTTCTGTCAAATCAAAATAAGCTATGCCTTCTTTTGAAGCAACACCAGCAATATTTTTGTTAACAGAAAAAGGTCCAGCAGAAATTACTGCATCTAGACCAGTTAAAAATTCTTTCACATGATCAATGTTACTGGCATCGAATCCGTCTGTAATATCGCCCTGACGAATCTCATAATCCTCTTTAAGCATTTGTTTAAGTGCCCATCCAATGTTTCCACTTCCTACAATGGCTATCTTAGGTTTCATCAAACTCTACCCCTTGAGCTAGTGGAAGCTCTTCACCATAATTTATCGTGGCTGTAACACGCCTCATATAGTTCTTCCATGCATCTGATCCTGATTCTCTTCCACCACCAGTATCTTTTTCACCACCAAAAGCTCCACCAATTTCGGCTCCACTTGTTCCGATATTTACATTTGCTATGCCACAATCACTTCCAGATTCACTTAAAAATAGTTCTGACTCACGCATGTCATTTGTGAAAATTGAACTACTTAACCCTTGTTTGACATTGTTTTGCATTGAAATGGCATCTTTTAAGTCACTAAATTTCTTTATGTATAAAATTGGTGCGAAGGTTTCTTTAAGCATCTCATCTTCAATTTTATCTACCAAAACAAGAGCTGGTCTAACATAAAACTCTTTAGGATCTTCAATTTCTAATCTCTCGCCTCCCAAAATCTCAACATCTTTTGACCTCAGTGAATCTAAAATAACTTGCATGTTATTAAAGCTCTCTTCAGATATTAAAGGTCCAACTTGAGATGAGTCTTTTGAAGGACAACCAATGATAAGATTATTGACATAATCGTTGAGTCTTGAAACACATTCATCATATATTTCTTCATGAACAAATAACCTTCTTAACGATGTACATCTTTGACCAGTAGTACCACATGCTGAGAAAACAACACCTTTAACGGTAAGATCTAAGTCCGCGCTTGGACATATGATTGCAGCATTATTGCCACCAAGCTCTAACAATAATTTTCCAAGTCTAGCTGAAACAATTGGTGCTAATTCTTTTCCCATTTGGGTACTTCCAGTTGCTGATATTAAGGAAATTTTATTATCTTCACAAAGTGCAACTGATTCCTCATTTCCACCCTCTAAAATCAAAATAAGATCAGAAAAATCGTCACTTATCTTATCCCAGGCATTTTTAATTCCTCTTGCACATTCATTTGAGCGAGGACTTGGTTTCCAAATAATGCTATTGCCACAAACTGCTGCTAAACAGAAGTTCCAAGCGAAAACAGCCATTGGAAAGTTGAAAGCCGTGATACATCCAACTATTCCTAATGGATGCCATATTTCTTGAAGTCTATGATTAGCTCTTTCACTTGGCATTGTTAGTCCATAAAGTTGTCTGCTTAAGCCAACAGCAAAGTCACACATATCAATTGCCTCTTGGACTTCGCCCAAAGACTCTGTTTTGATTTTCCTTGCCTCTTCAGTAATTAACGCTGCAAGATTAACTTTTTGTTTTCTGAGCTCTTCACCAAACTTTCTAATGTACTCACCTCTTTGGGGAGCTGGTAGAGACCTCCACTTTATTGAAATTTCATGAGATTTATTGACTAATTGATTATAGTTATCTCTGTTCATCAGAACTGCCCCCGTAGATGTACTATTTTACTATAGTTATGTGTGAAGATATTCTAATAAGCTTTTAATTTTTTTAGTACCGCCAAAATATTTCGATTCATCTTCGTCCATAAATTCTAAGCTTTTGATAAGAGCAATCTTTTTGTCATGAAATTGATGAATATATTTCAAGGGTTGAAACATAACATTAATGGTAAATAGAGAATAATCTTCATGAAACCTACATAAAGTTTCTTTTTCTGATCTTATGAACCATTCTGATGGATGAGACGTTAATTCTTTTTCTTCAGTCAAATAAAATCTCTTTGTATCTCCATGTATTAGCCAATTCTGTCTAGCAAATGGTTTCATGACAGGAACTTGACTGATAAATTTAGCAATTCTATCGCCAACTTTTTCTTCAAGTGATTTAACTGGTTGATGTATTTGTTTTAAAGGCTTGCCAATCTTTTTCTTTACATCCCAGTAACTTGGTGAACATATGCTTGCTGCTATAAGCCTTTGATCGTTTTTTGATTCCAATAAACACAGATCATCTTGAATATTTAAACTAAGTTCTGCTATCAAATCTGGATATTTTGAATCAGTTACGCCAAAAACTTCCCCCAGGTATATCTGTGCATCAAGTGAATAATCTGTAACCGCAATAACATCAGAATAATTTTTATCTAAAAGATTTTTTTTATAGTTGATTAATTCTTTACCTGGCTTCCTGTTTAACCATCTTTCGTTTTCTATCGGACTTAATCCAAGTCGATATTTTCTGTTACCGTCACCCCATGGAGGATCTGCCCAAAAATTATTATTAATTGAGCACATATTTTAAATAGCTATTAAAAGTACTAAAAAATTTTATGTTTGCCCTGAAGAATTTCAACATACATCTTATGATCACCTATGAAGCTGTAAAAAGGATATTTAAAAGTTGCCGGTTTATTCTTTTCAATAAAGAAATGTCCAACCCATGCAAATGCATATCCAGATAACAATGCAAATAGAAGATTTAGAAAATTAAAACTCAAGAAAAAATTAATTAAAAAAACCAAGCCAATACTTGTTCCAATAAAATGCATTAGTTTTGTGTACTTATTGTCGTGCTCTGACAGATAATATGGATAAAAATCCTTAAATGTTTTATATCTTTCCATAATATTATTTCCTTGGCGGAAGCCCGCTTACTCTGGTTAAAGTTGTGGTCACACTCACTCTTCTGTGTTCTGAAAGTTTTTGATATTCCGGGTCTGAATACCAATCGATTGCATGTTGTTCCGATGGAAAGCTAAACAAAATTACTCTGCCCTCCATTGGATTCTCTCCTTCAACATGAGTTATGTTGTCATCATAAGTAATGAATTCACCACTATGTTTTTTTAATAATGGAAAGAAGCCTTTTTCATATTCTCTATATTTATCTGCATCATGAATCTGCAAATTTGCAATCATATATACTTTGACTTCTTCCATGTTGAATTATTTTGGTGCTGACTCTGGTTGATACTTGTAGTACCCCTCAAGAGGTATCATTAAATGAACAAAAGGGGTTCCCTCCATCATCACGTATGGTGCTCCAGTAGTGAAGTCAGTCGATACTCCCTCTAAAGAAGCAGGATCTTTTGGCATCAACATTAAATGCGAACCTGAATAAATCCAGTCTTCAGGAGCTGTGTTTTCTTTATCACCTTCAGAATATGGTCTGAAATTATCAACACCTGTGTCACCATGAATCATCCAAATCCATCCATCATTTTCAATTTCTGGTTTTGTCTTATTGATATATGCATCTGCCCATGCAACTGCATTAGCATCAGCGCATGCCGGTGCAGCTTCGTTTGCAGATTTATATCCCATTTTAGGCATTGGAATAAACGGCAAACAGGTCCAACCGTTTGTCCCTTCTCTTAGAACCTCTCCACTAGCACTAACAACAGTTGCAAAATCTCCAATAAAATCTGGCGCAGCAGTTGTATATGTTTCTATTTCCCAGTCAGCAGAATTGCCTTTCATGTGACCGCCTCCATGAGCATGCATGCCCATAATATTTGTAGTAAAAACAAATACGACTAAACTTTTAAATAAATTATTCATTTCTTCTCCCGCTTAAAAAAATAATCATTTTAATTCTATGAAAGAATTAAATTTTATACAAATCTATTCTTTGTATTCATTTTCTATATGTTTAGTAATTGCTCTAAATATTGCTATGTGAGCAGCTTTTGAATACTCTCTTTCTGATCTGAATCTGTGATTCGATGATGTTTTTGCAATTACTACATTTGTCACTGGGTCAACATATATAAACTGATTGAATATTCCATGTGCCGTATAGTCAGTAATTGGATTGCCTGGCACCCACCACTGATATCCATAACCCCATTCATTAGACGATAGATCGCCAGCATCTGGCATTAAATGAGGTGAGTCAGGTATATGAGAGGCTTCAACCCAAGACTTTGGAACAATTTGTTCGCCATTCCAGTTTCCTTCATTTAAATAAAGTTCACCAAACTTGGCATAATCTCTGAGCGTAGCGTTTAGACCACCAAGAGCCATGTCAACTCCAGTGCTATCTGTTATGTAATATGCATCACTCTCAGTACCAATCTTGCTCCAAATCTTTTTATATAGATATTCTCTTACAGGCATCTTTGATACAGATTCAAGGATCATTGCTAATACCTGAGTATCTAGACTCACATAATGATTATATGTGCCTTGCTCTTTCCCACTTTGTAAAGTCTTTGCAAATTCTCTAAAAGATGTCCCTCTTGCTGTTGCTCTACTAAATTTATTAATGTCTGAATTTGGATCCTCATAGTCTTCGTTGAATTTAATACCAGAAGACATTTGTAATAAATTTTTGATAGTTACATCTTGATACCCAGAGTCACCAAAATCATCTAAGTATTTTGAGACAGTATCATCAATACTATCAATGAGGCCTTCATCCAAGGCGATGCCTATTAAAGCAGATAGATATGATTTAGCTACTGAAAAAGAAATATGTTTGCTATCTTTTGAGTTGCCATTCCAATATTGCTCAAAAAGCATATCTCCCTTGTGTAAAATTATTAATCCATCGGTATGAAAATGTGAGAGCCCCTCTTTTATGTCAAGCCTCTCATCTTCAAAATAATAACTCTGAGGCAGTTTGAAATCTTTCTTTTTAAAAACATGAGGATTTTGAGAGGCTTTTATAGGATTTGAAGTATTATCAAAAATCTTATCAATGTTTATAAAGTTTTTAGCAATACTTTTTTCATTGTAAAGATTTGCTAATTTATAGAGTCTTACTATATTTGGGCTATAAATTAAAACGCCCAACAATAAAATAATTATTGCTGCTATTATTATTTTACTCATATTCTAATCCTTCAATATTTTTGTTAAATCCACTGATCATTTGGAGCTGTAAGATCATTTTTTTGATCACCTGTATTTACGACACCTCTTGGCTCAACAAGCATTATCATTGCTTCATCATTAGCAAAAGGTCTGTGTTTTGTTCCTTTAGGCACTACAATCATCTCCCCGTCGGTTAGGTTAATTGTTTCATTTTCAAATTCTATGAAAATTTCTCCCTTCATGACTATGAAAACCTCATCAGTATCATCATGCTTATGCCAAATGAAATCATCCTTAATTTTTACTAATTTAAATTGATAGTCATTCATTTCTGCAATTACCTTTGGCGACCAATGGTCTGAAAACATCTGAAACTTATCTTGAAAGTTGATTTTCTTCATTTTCATATTTTAAAACTGCTGATTTGGACCCATCTTTATCTATTGAAACATTAAGAGCTCGCCACTCTTCATTTCCACAAATTCTCATAACACAACCTTCGACCTTTAAATTTTTATTCTCTAATAAATTTAAATTGCCTTTAAATATTCTACCCCTTCCAGGGTCATATATTTTTCCGCCTTTATAAGATCTTGACCCTTTTTCATATTTAAAATCTTGAATCAGATTTATTCCAATTATGGTTCTTTCTCTTAATGCTTTATCTTTATTATTTGAATCTAAAATGGATTTAGGATCAGTGCCTTCTTCAACAAATATATGTTCGATTGTTGCACAGAGATTGCCTTCACAGTTCTTAATCAAAACAATTGACTGAGATGTTAGCCAATACCCTAAAATTTCATCATCCTCATGAGCATTTATCGATATGCTTATGGTAAATAATGCATAAATTAATATTGCAACAAAATATTTATGAATATTCATTTTTTCTTTTTAAAATGTTAATTATCTTTTTCTCTAATACGTTCTTTGATAAACAAACTCTATATGGATTGTCGTCATAAACTGGATTGCCAACTAAAAGTTCTTTTGGATTATTCGTTTTAAATCTCCATCTAGTTCCAGTTTCCTCCGACATAAATAAGTAGTTAATCATAAGGTCATTTATTTTATAAAAATCTTCTTCTTTTTCTATATCTATATCTAATGTTGCTTTCAAAGATGATCCAAAAATTCTATCGATGTATTTAACATAAATTTCTTCATTCATATAACCACAATCAATATAGTTAGGAATATCTTGTATATTTATGTAAAAACTAAAATTTTCATTCAATTTTATATCCTCAACATTTAAAAAATCTTCAAGAGATGATTTGATAGAAATTATTTGGGTATCATCTATGGGCTCTAGGCCAGAAAATGTTTCAATGTATTTGGTAGAGTTTGGTGCTTTATAAATATTTGAAGCTTCTTGTGGCTCACATGAAACAATGAAAATTAAAATTATGAAGTATTTTCGAAACATGCAATTGTTTTATTTTTCCATAAACATTATCCATTCTCGAACCATTTCAACAGCCTCTTCATGAGTTAATGCTCTACCTGATTCTGGCATCATGACTCCTGGATCCATTGAAATCATTCTATGAAGCAAAATAGACTCTTCAGGCTTTCCTGGAACGATAGAATATTTTAGTCCACCACTACCTCTTCCTGTGGCTACAGGTTTCTTATAGACCCCAAGATTGACGTCTCTTGTTTCATTCAAATGAAGATATAACCCTGTTGAGTTTGCATTTCCAGTTGGCGAATGACAATGCCCACAATTCACATCAAGATATGATCTTACTCTTTCATTTAAATCTTGAGATTCATCCATCCAATCAACAGGCGAAATTAGATCTAATGGGTAATTATCAATAATTTGCCTACTCATCCAATAAGTAAGTTGATTAAATTCGCCATCTTCAAATTGAAAATCTTTATTTATATTTCTTGCTTTAGGTCCAATTGGCGTAATTTTATCATTAGCAGCATGACATTCTTTGCATTGATTTACATTTGGGACTCTATACCTAACCTCTTTTGTTTCGCCCATGAAGTCTATCCAAGAAACATTGATTGTTTTACCAGCGACTTTCTTAAAAGCTTCATTTTGTTCGTCATTCCAAGCGTAAGATACAGCTTCCCAGCCTGATTCTTTTCTTAAAAGCAATCTAGTTTCTAAAAGATTCTTGCCAAGCTCTGGATTTCTTTCATCAATTGGATAATAAAAAGTTTTTATAAGAGCGGATCCAATTGGAAAATCAAATACCCAATTTTCTTGATACTGCGCCTTTGTATTTTTTGGAACATATACCCATCTCTGTTTATAAGAATAATCTGAAAAAAGTGTTGATATTAGCTCATATGGAATTACATCACTATGAGGTATTTGTGCAGATCCATCAACAAAGAAATGAAACTCTGATAATTTTTGCGGAAATGTATCTGAAACTATTAAGTTTTGATTTACAGCATCAATCCTCATGGATAGCATGAAAACTATTAAAAGCTGAACTGTCTTTTTCATTATTCCTATAAACCGTCTATAACAATCGGTTCCAGTGGATTAATGACCCCTTTAAACTCTTTTTTATCTTTTCTAATTGGATTTGAAAAGCCTAGCATATATTTAATCGGACTAATTGTTAAAAAGCTAACTTGATTTTCTTCATCCATAATTAATTTTTCATCTTCTGGTTGACCAAAAAACATTTGTGAAAGTGGAACCACCCCGTCCCAGAAAACATCTGGCATATCGCCATTGCTTATTTCAAATAAGGCTTTTGCTAAATCACCTGTCTCTAAATCAGGATCGAATCCTCCTGGACCATAAGTATTATTGTGAACCTGAATTCTTTTTGGATGAGGATAATAATTTGGATCATCGGTATCATCAGAATAAGAAACTATTGATAGATTGACTGTGCCATTTCCACTCATTAAGTTGTTAAAAATTTCAACATCAGAGTTTGCCATAACAATGATGCCTGTACCTCTAGGAACTTCTCCCACAATGTTGCCCTCAGGTGCAAAATTGTCTGTATCATTATCTATTGCTTTATTATCAAATACTCTAATGTGATGGCCGCCTTGTTGAGGAAGGTCAGGTAAATCAAAAACAAGGATTCCAGCTGTATTATGAGACGCTAGATTATTGTATACATCAGCATAATATGAATTTTCGATTTCAATACCAGCAACGTTATATTGCGCAATGCTATCCCTCACAATGATATTTTTTGACTGACCTACATAAATTCCTGCATCAGATGCACCAATTGCAACACATCCTTCAATTAAAACATCTTCGGATTCAACGGGATAAAAACCATATGCACCGTTCGTGCTTTTTGGACCGCCAGTCCATTCTGTTCTAAGATTGATCATATTGATTCCGTTAGACCCAATTACTTTGAGCGCATCTCCTTTTGCATCAAGAATTGCAAAATCTTTCAAAGTTACCTTATCTGATGTAACTAACAAGCCTTGAGCCCCTGATTTTTGAGACTTGAAATCAAGAATAGTTTTATCCATTCCATCGCCTTTGATAGTTACATTATTAACATCCAGCGACAGGCCATCTTCAAATTCGTAATATCCAGCTGCAATTACAAGAGTGTCCCCCTCATCCATTAAGATCATTGCCTCTTGTAATCTATCTTGAGCATCACTGCCTGGAGAAATGATTATCTCTTTACCAAATGAGTTATTTGAAACAAATAAAATCCCTGCTATCAGCAAAAGCTTTGAAAAATATTGAGTGCTTTTATTTGCTAAAAAAATACGCGTCCCCTATCGCAGTTTTAAGACTTTTATTGTATTAGAAATATCAGTTAAATCAAAAAATTAGTTTGGCAATATCTCGATTGTAATTTTCTTAGAAGAAACTGGTTTATATTCTTTGCTTGCACCAAAAGGCTTAATTGGTCTGTGCTCATGATCACCTGCTGCTAGTTGTAAAGTATATTTACCAGGACTTAAGGATAAAACAGCCTCTGTTTGCCCACCTCCAAAATGTAGAATATTGGCACCATATGGTATAGGCTCCATTATATTTTTATCCACGTCGTAAGCGTTGTTAATAATTAAGTGATGGTGACCTCCAACTATACAGCTTTGACGATCCTCAACTTCAATGCCTGCAGGAGTTATCTGGATATTTTTTGAACCGAACTCAACTTTAAATTCTTTGGCATTAGTCTTAAATCCATCCATTGGTGCATTAAAAAATAACTCAATATCTTCACACTGATTTGAAAAAATTAGAGGTGAAAATAATATCGATAGTAAAAGTTTTTTATTATTCATAATTAATTTTTTGTTTTTGGTGGTCCAAAAAAATAATATAAAGCTTCATTAAGGTTTTTTGAACCCTTAATGTTATTAAATATGTCAATCCAGCCCATAAAAGTTATTTTGGTTGGATTGAAAGTGTTTACATTTCTTACCAAGCCAAATTTTACAGGCTCATCTTCAGGCTCAAAAGTTCCAAAAATTCTATCCCAAATAATAAAAAGATTTCCATAATTCTTATCAATGTATTGCGGATTTGCTCCATGATGAACTCTGTGATGGGATGGAGTATTAAATATCCATTCTAGAGGACCTAAATTTCCAATAATTTGAGTATGGCCAACAATCCCCCAAAGCGTACTTATTACTCCAGCTACAGCAATGATTGTTGGATCAAAGCCTAATAATGGTAAAGTCATAAAAAATGGTATTTTAGAAACTGGTCCAAACCAAGCCTGCCTGAAAGATACTGCAAAGTTCATTTCCTCGCTTGAATGATGACTCATATGGATCGCCCAGAGAAAATTAACTCTGTGAGAAATTCTATGATAAAAATAAAATACGAAATCAATCATTACAAAAGTAAGGATCCATAGCGCCCAAATTGGTAAAATTTCTGAGATGTTAATTAATTTAAATTGATATAAATAAAAATGAAGTGCAAGGGTAGCTCCTTTTAGAATAAATACCATTAAAATATTTCCAGTTAAAAGTCCTACAGTACAAAGAGTATCTTCTTTTTTATAAAGATTCTTATTAGTAAAAGAGGAAAAAATAACCTCAAAAAAAATAATCAAGAGAACAATTGGTGCTCCAATTGCATAAACTTCGTTAATCGATAAATTAGTCATTTCGTCAATAAGAAAGTGCTTTCAAAATTACTTTTCTTGTATCAGCAGGATCAATTACAGCATCGATTTCTAAAAATGATGCGACTTCGACCGCTTTACCAGCATCATACATGTTTGAAACAAGTTTTTCATATAGTTTTTCTTTTTCATCAGGATCCTGAATTGCTTCCAGCTCTTTTTTAAATCCAAGCTTTACAGCACCCTCTAAACCCATTCCTCCAAATTCGCCTGTTGGCCATGCTGCTGTAAAGGCTGGTTTGTGCAAGCTACCTCCCACGAGCGCTTGAGCTCCAAGACCATATCCTTTTCTTATAAAGATGGCTACGAGAGGCGAAACCAACTTTGAGCCAGATTTAAATAAGTTTGACATTCTTCTTACAGCGCCTTCTTTTTCACTATCTGGACCGACCATGAAACCAGGGGTATCAACAAATGAAACGATTGGCATATTTTTATCACTGCATAAGTCAAAAAAGTCTGAAGCTTTGTCTGCAGATTCTGAATCTACTGCACCACCAAGATGCTTACAATCACTTGCGATGAAAGCCGTTGCATGTCCTTCAATACGCATAAAACCGGTTACTATTGCTCTTCCATAATCTTCTTTTATTTCAATAAGAGATTCCTTATCGGCAATCAATTTTAAAATCTCCCTTATTTCATATGTGTATCTTCTATCATCAGGCAAAACATTTCTTAGCATCTTCTGATCATTAAACTCAAAAGCTTTTTCACTTCCTTGGAAATATGAAAGTAGATTTTTTGCAAGTTTTGTTGCCTCTGCTTCATCTTCAACAACGACATCAACGACACCATTAGGTTTGTGATTTTGAATTGGCCCAATCTCTTCAGGCGCGAATTTTCCTAATCCGCCACCTTCTATCATTGCTGGTCCTGCCATTCCAATCCATGAATTTTTTGTTGCAATTCTTAAATCACTGCTACCAAATAAAGCAGCATTGCCTGCAAAGCAAAAGCCATTGTTTATAGCTATTTTGATTGATCTTCCTGATAAAGAAGCCCAATTTGCAAAAGTGGGAACATGTAATCCAGCAACTTGAGTCTTAACATCAACATCTCCTGGCCTGCCTCCCCCACCTTCTGTATAGATAATTATCGGTAATTCAAACTCTCTTGCTTTGTCTATGATGCGATCTAATTTTTGATGATGAAAGTATCCTTGTGTGCCTGCTAATACAGAATAATCGTAAATAACAGCAACAGCATTCGAATTCTCTTTACCTACTTTTTCACAGTTTATTGAGCAAAATCCTGTGATTATGCCATCAGCATTAGTTTCTTCTTGTAATTCTTTATATTCTCTTCTGCTTCTTTGCGCAGCTACTGCAAATTGTCCAAATTCTAAAAATGAATCCTTATCAACCAAATCATCAAGATTTTCTCTAGCAGTTCTAAATCCTTTAGCATGTCTTTTTTCTGTTGTACGCTTTCTATTTGAATCATTGCTTTTTTCAAGCCTGCTTAAAAATTCTTTGTATAAATCGTTCACAATTTAATTACTCATTTCAATTTGCTGAAGAATTTCAGCTGGAATATCAAAACTATTTCTTTCAATTATCCATTTTTTGCTGATCTGATCTATGGAAAGTTTATTATATAAGTGCGCAAATCTACCCTGGCGCTGTCCTTCAATTTCTTCATGTACCAAAGATGATCCGAATTCGCTATCGTCAATTTGAAGTAATATGAGCTTTGACTCTGATTCAAAGTACAAACTTAGGGTAAGAGCTAGTTGTTTTGAAGAAGATAAATGCACAAATCCGTCCTTGATATCTAGAGAGGTTTCTATGAAACCATTTTGCTTAGCGTTTTCCCACTCTGAAATCGTTAAAACTTTATATAAATCATTCATTGTTGATTTATAACTTTTTTTATTCCCTCTATTGAAACAAGCATTCCCTGATAAACTGCATCGCCAAAAATTTCAGGATCAATTTCTGTTGTCCATGTCAAAGTGCACGAATTTTCGTCAATTTCAGTCACATGCATTGTTGCTAAGTGATGATCGATGGGCGTTCTTGTTTCTATAGCAGAATATTGCAACATCATTTTACTATCATCATTAAGCAATATTTTTTCTTTGACAATGCCCATACCCTCCATTTCAAAAATTCTACATTCTCCATCAAGGGTTATTTCATTAATGGTTGGTACCCAGTCGCAACGTGAGACGTCAGATAAAATACTCCAAAGTTTTTGGGCTGTGCAATTTAAAATCAATTCTTCTTTTAGTACTTTCATAGCCCTATTATGTCTATAATTAACAATACATATCAAATAAATATTCCGGGGTCATATATGTTTGAAGAATATCAATCAACACTTCTAGGCTTGTGGTTAATCTTAACAACAATACTTTTTCAAGCTATGGTTGCAATACGATTCCATCGGAGTCAAAAAGGCGGTTATAAAGTTGGTATCATTAAACCGCTTGGCCAATCCTCGATTGTCTTTAGATCTCATAGAACTTTTCATAACTCTCTAGAAAATATTATTCCATTTTTTGGAATGGTTGTTTTAGGTGTTCTATCAGAATATAGTGCCTCAAGACTAGCAATAGTTACATGGATTTATGCTACTACTAGAATCATTCATATGGTTCTGTACTATAAGATAGTGACTGAAAAGAATCCAAGCCCAAGAAGTTTATTTTGGGCAATTGGATTTATTACAAATATATATTTATTAATTGATTTAGGAATTCATCTTATAATCAAACTTTGAGATTTAAAATTAAATATAAGGAGAGAATATGAAAAATTATTTTTATGCATTCATTTTAGTTTTTGCCGTATCTTCAAGCGCGTTTGAAGTAACTGGTGAGAGTTTTAAGGCAAAATTTAAGGTTGATTCAATTACAGTTGGTAAGTTAGAAAGCACAATTAACTTATCAAGTGCAGATACTGGTCAGTATGGAAAAGTTTATGTTTCTTATACATTAAGATCAAATCCTAACATAACCACATCAGGAACTTGGACTGGGCACGGAAGAGGTATTAGCCCAGAAGGTGTTCTTGCCCGAGGTGATTTAATGGGTGTTTGGACATTGGACGGTACTAAACTTCATGTAAAATCAGTCGATAGTGTTAGTGATGGTATCAACTTCTTACAAGGCACAATTGATCTAGTTGCTGGAGAAATGGAAGCTGAAGTCTTTAAGGTTGAATAGAAAATAAATAAAAAATAAAAGCGGCTTAGGCCGCTTTTTTTAAAATGACTTTAGTAAAGTTTTAATACCAGACATAAGTCCTGGATTTTTTTCAAAACTTTTAATTGTTTCATCAGGCTTATTCCATTCTTCAGCCGAGCTTGTAAAAAAATTAGAATCAATTTTTATCCAACTAGAGTCGTCTAATGTTCCAGCTTTTAGATAAATGATATGAGGGACTTCTTTAGCATAACTAAGGACACCTGAACCACATTCAGCACAAAAGCCTCGTCTAACATGTGATCCTGCAGTTCCAACGCTTTCATAGTATTTAAGCTCACCTTCAACTTCAATATTCTTTTTTGCAAGAAAAATAATTGTTGCCTTTCCACAACCTGTTGCTCTTTGGCAGTCTTTGCAATGGCAATGATGTACTGAAATCACTTTTTCTTTATTAAATGTGTAAGAAATTTTTCCACACTGACATTTACCTGATTCATTCTTGTCCATAGTTTTATTCTACAGTAAACTCATTTAGCTTATGAATAAATCTGTAGGCTTTATAATTCTTTTACTTATGTTCACAAATACTATGAATGCTGAGTTAGCAAATGGAAAAATTGAAGAGTTCTTCATAAAAAATGGTATAGAAGAGAGAAAGATTAGAATTTATTATCCTAATAATAACTCTGTTGATGGCGATACTACTTTCATAATAATGAACGATGGCGAGGAGCTTTTTCTTGAAAGAGACTCATGGCGAGGTAGAACTTGGCGGATAGATAAAAGTTTTGATGGGTTGGCCAAGATAAATAAGGATCCAAATGTAATTATAATTGCTGTTCAAAGTGCTAAAAAATATAAAGGTAAATTTTTTGACAACACAAGAAGATACCTCGAATTATTTCCAAAAGAAGTTATAGAATTTTTACCAGAGGGTAATAAAAAAAAGATATATGGCTCATTAGCAGATACTGATTATCCAAAATTTCTTGTTGAATCGGTGGTCCCCTTTGTTGAAGGAAAATTTGAGATAAATCTAGATAAAAATAATCTAGGTATTATCGGATCGAGCATGGGCGGGCTTTCGGCTTTAAATACTATTATTGAATATCCAGACGAATTTGGTTTTGCTGGCTGTCTATCTACACATTGGATAGGTATTAAGCCTTGGGAGTATTTGCTTCTTCCAATCAGGCAAAGAATTAGTGGAGATCAGGATACAATTGATGCCATTTATGAATATGTTAAAGAAAATATTTCAACTATTCAGAATCATAAAGTGTATTTTGATAGGGGGACTAGAGGCCTTGATTATCTGTATAAAAAGCCTCAAGAGGATGTAGATAAATTATTTTTTGATAACAACATCAATTTTGAAACTCAGGTATACAAAGGACATGATCATGATCCCGTTGATTTTGGAAAAAGATTTATTCCAGCAATAGAGTTTTTACTTTAACTATTTTATTCTCAATAATGCACAAAGCTTATTACCCGTTGGGTCTCTTAAATAAGCCAAATAAATTTTAAAATCTCCATAATCACGAATTCCTGGTGGATCTTCTACTGAAACTCCACCATTCTCAATGCCAGCTTTATGCCATGCATCTCCTTGTGCTGTATCTTTTATATTAAATCCAATAGTGGCGCCATTTGAAACTGTTGCAGGATTACCGTCAATTGGCTCAGTTATGCAAAAACTTGTGCCATTTAAATTATAAAAATATCTTTTTTGGCCTGTAAGATTTGGAAAAAGTTTTCCTGGCTTTACATCAAGTGTTTCAAAAAGTTTGTCGTAAAACTTTTTTGACTCTTCGATATCATTACTACCTATCATTACATGACTAAACATAATCAATACTCCATTTAAAATAAAAAGATTACAGAACAAGAAAATACTAGTGCAAAGAACCATAAAGTCAAAGCGTATAAAAAGTTATGTGAATTTATATCCCTTATCTGTTCTATTTTTATTTGGGCTCCGATACAAAATAAGGCAGCTAAAATTAATGTATTGCTTGTAAAACTGAGCCAGCTAATTACAACTGAATTTAGATTAAATATAGCATTTATAGAAATTGCAGCGACAAACATGAATATAAATAAAGGGATTTTGGGTTTTGCATGTTTATTTGATTGTAAAAATGAAATAAAAAGTATAAGCGGAAATAACCAAAGTGTTCTAAATAATTTTACTGTTGTTGCCGTTTCTAGAGATTCGTTATTAAAAGACATGGCTGCACCAAGCACTGAGCCAGTGTCGTGAATGGCTAATGCGGCAAATAATCCAAAATCCTGAGGAGATAAGTCTAATAATCTTCCTACAGACGGAAACACTATCACAGCAAAAATATTGAATAAAAATATAATTACCACTGCAGCAAAAAGTTCTTTTGGTTTTGATTTTATTACCTGAGAAACTGCAACCATTGCTGTTGCACCACAAATTGCAGTTCCTGACGAAATAAGAAAACTGAGCTTGGCGTCAATTCTAAATATCTTGGCCAATAGAAGACCAATGCCAAAGATTACTAGAATATAGGCTGAAACATAAGCAAAATACATCGAAGATATATTTATTACAGATTCTACAGAAAGTGTTAATCCTAAAAGAACTATCCCAGCTTGCAACAAATTTGTAGCTAAGGTTTCGCTAATTCTGTAATTATCAGAATTTACAGACACGCCATGTAGAATTCCAGCAATTAATGCAAAAACTGGCGAATTAATTAATATTGCAAAGAATGCAAAAGGCAGCCAAATTATAAGGTGCATTATGTATGCTCTATCAACAATGTTGGTACATTATGAGTGTGTGATTTTATGGTAGCAACAAGAGTATTTTCTTTAAGGCCTTTTTTGATTTCTGTAACTTCAACACCCTTTGACACAAGTCTTTCGTGCGCATCTTTAATAGATTCAACTTCCCATGCTAGGCCCCACAAAGAATCGTTTGGATCTTTATCATCCTTTTTTTCAATAACCTCGATTGTGGTTTTGTTCACTCTAAAAAATAGCATTCTACTTTTCCAATGCTCAATTATTCTATCTAGCGCCAGTCTAATATTAAAAATATCTTGATATATATTTATAAAGCCATCTGCATCGTTAGTATTTATGACTACATGGTCGAGTTTATTAATAGATCCTGGCGGAAATTTTTCATCCTGTGGCAAAATCCCTTTTGTGTGTTCAATTAAAAATAAAAATAAGTTTCGAGTAAGTTCTTGAGGTAAAAATAAATATTTCCAATTTCGAATATCGTTAGTATCCTTGTTTTTTCCTTCGCCCGTTAAAACATCTCCAATCAAAAATCCTAAATCTTTTAGTCTTTTTGAGACCTTGCTTATGTCCTTGGTATTAAGAACAATACCTGCCAGCCCTTCGCCATTCTTTTTTATACTTTCTTTTACTAAATCAGCCCCTACACCTTCACCTTCAGCTGACAAAAGCTCAAGATAAGTGTTTTTGAAATTAAATATTACATTAGTCGTTCCAAGCTCTTTGTGCAGACCTCTCCAGGAGGGCTCGATTCCCAAAATATTTTTATAGTTTTTTTCTGCATCTTGTAGGTCTTCAACTGCCAAAATTATGTGGTCTAACGAAGAAATCATATTTTTTATCCTGACTTAAATAAATTTCTAAGAAATGGAAGTATCCATATAATTTTCAAAAAACTTTTTGGAAAGAGCCTGCTCATTAAGTCATAAAAATGGGCATCAAAACCAATAAGAATTCTCTTATTTTTCTTTTTAATATTTTTCAAAATAGTCTTTGCAGCATATTCTGGGCTTGAGGGTGCATTTTTCTTGAACTGAATGCCTGCCTCTTTTTCTGTTGCCGCATTAGCTCCAAAAATTGCTGCACCTGCATCGTCTGGTTCAAAGCTTTTAAATCTAGATGAAGAATAAATATTAGTCCCAATATGTCCAGGGAATACACAATAAACCTCAACTGGTGATTCTGCAATTTCCATCTCTAAAGAAAGCGATTCTGTAAATGCTTTTACACCAAATTTTCCAACGTTATAAATTGATTGTTTTGGCACACTAAACAACCCAAAGATTGATGATGTATTTACAATTGCAGCTTCAGGTCTTTTTTCTAGATGTGGTAAAAATACAGTTGTCATTTGTATAACTGAATTAAGAAGGATATCTAATCCAAAATTCCAATCATCTTCATCTACCTCATCAACAGTGCCAACTATTGATAGACCTGCATTGTTAAAAACTAGATCTATTTGATTATGGTGAGACAAAACTTGATTTGGTAAGTCCTTTACCTTTTCTTTGTCGCTTACATCAAGGATATGAGAAGAAACAGCAATATTTTTCTTCTCCAACATTTGTTCAGTTTCACGTAATGAGTCCTCATTCCAATCGAGTAAGGCGAGACTGCAACCACTTTCAGCTAGCTCCATCGCTAAAGCTCTTCCAATTCCAGAACCTGCTCCAGTTATAAGAGCTACTTTATTTTGAAAATCTTCCATCTAATCTAATTAGCTTAGTTCTTATATATATTAACTATAGTCACGCCGATTACAATTAAAAAAAGACCACTAATTGTTTGCCAATTTAAAGTTTGCTTATAAAAAATGTAACTTAAGATTGCTATTGAAAATATTCCAATTCCAGACCATGAGGCGTAAACAATTGAGAGAGGGAGTTTTTGAGAAATAATTGCCAATAGATAGAAAGAAAAAGTATATGAAATAATCAAAACAAGTGTTGGGAGAAGTTTAGAAAAGTTTTGGGAGGCTGGTAGCAGCATTGTGCCAAGCACCTCAAATCCAATTGCGGCAAATAAAAACAGATATGTTTGAGACATAATAACTATTAATTATAGTTATCTATAAGAAATGTCGCTATTGTCTGTCTAATTAAATTGTCTTCATTCTCTGAGAATCCGTAATGACCGCCATCCTCAATAGTTAAAAGCTTATGCTTGTCTCCCAACTTCTCATCTAAGAGTAGAGCTTGATCATATGGCACCCATCTATCACTGGTACCATGTAACGTCAAAACATTTGGTGAATTTTCATTTATTAAATATATGGGTGATAAATTTTTAGTTACTAAAGATATTCTTAAATCTGGTCCGATCCACTCTCTTACATAATTTGAAGCTTTAAAAAATTTGGTTTTATCTAAAAATTCTGAAGTTTTCTCGATTTCAGTTATGCCAAATATGTTAATCACAGACTTGGGCTTTAATAGGCTTATGCATTCTCCATTAAAGGAATCATTCGCAAACCCAATCATTAATGCCAGATGCCCTCCTGCACTTGCCCCAGCAACAACGATGTCATCTTTTGAAAAGTTTCTATAATTTGCATCTTCAAGAATTTTTTTATAAGCGCACATAACATCATTAACTGCATTAGGCGCAGTTGCTTCACCTGTTCTGTAACCAATCATGTAGACGTTTCTATTTTCATGATCTAAAAAATGATTGTGAAATCTTCTTATCCATCTTTCAGAACTTTTATCACCAAAAAGCCACCCCCCTCCATGAACCCAGATTAAGATCTTGTCAGATTTACCTTCATAAAAATCAATTTTTTGCTTTTCAAGAGAACCATAGGAAATTTCAATAGGTATTATATTTTCTTGGGCAATCCCAAAAAATGGAATAAAGAGGATGCAAAGAAATATAGTTTTCTTAATCAAAAATAAGTTTTGTTTTTAAGTTATATTATTTTGCGCAGCAAGAGCACTCGCAGCAGTCACAACAATCACACATGGAATTAGTATATACCAATATTGAATACATAGCATTTTTAGGGTTATTCATGACAATTATTACACTCAAGTTTTCTGCATATCTGATGATTCCTATAATGAGCAAAGGCTACCATGATTGATCCAAGTAAAGTTAAACTCTTTTCGCCAAATTCACCCAAAATGCTCTCGCCTAAAGCTACTGCTAAAACAAGTATGCATAATCCTATTATGCCTGCTGGCATAAAAGACGATGTTTTATGGTTTTTATATCCAAGGCTTAGTGCATAAATGCTTACTGGAACAGCAATTAATACAATTAGTTTATGAACAAATTCATTATCAAGTGAAAATGAAAAAAAACCAGAAGTTAATATTAGAAAAGTTGGGGTAAAAAAACAGTGAGCAACACACGCCATAGATATAGTCATTGCAAATTTATCTGATGCCAATTGTGTTTTTATCATTTTAAAATCCCTATTTATTAACCTAATGTAATCGGACGATGAATTATATACATATAAATAAATCGGCTCAAACTTAATTTATGCCTCCAACATAATTTTTTACCATAGGACCTGCTGCTTGAAGTTTTTCTTGTAAATTATCTGTTAACTCACCCAAGACTGTCATTTTTTCTATTATAAAAAGTGAATTAAATTTAATATTAACCGGTGTTCCTATTACTTTGTCTGCAAGTTTCTCCCATGAGATTGCATCTCTAAAGACTTCGATTAAGGTGCCAGCCTTAGTTTCTTCATCAATAAACCACTCAAATTTTATTAAGCCCTCTTCTTCTTTACTTTGAATAAATGGACATTGTTCATTAAGAACGAAATCTTTGATTGTGTTTACATCGTCTGAGAAAGAGACATCAATTATGACGGTGACATGTCCGTCATTATTATGTAATTGCATAAAAATCCCCCTATTTTTTGTATTACCTTATGATTAGTTTAACAATCTTTTCAAATTAATTGTTAGCTTTAAAAATTTAAGGCATGGTAACCAGGGGAAATAATTACCATGCCTTTATTGCTATTACCGCGTTTATTTACTGCTTTTATAAAAACACATTAAAACTTAACTAAGTTAAGAATAAGCTAAGCTATTGAAAACTTTTGATAATATTCTGTGACAAAGTTGTTAATGCAATCCTATTTAGATTTTTCCATATTTATTGATGCTAATAGACAACATATCTATTAAGTATTAAGCTAATACCTCCAATTATTTGTGTAACTCCAGCGATTGCCAGTAAAAACGGAGCCATGATTATATTGTGAGTTTCCATAAGAGCTAATTGGCTTTCCCATGAGGCAAATTTTCCTATTCCTGGAATTAAAAAATATAAAGCTAAAAATATTCTACCCGTGTGCATTAAAATTCTTTTTAGTTTCATCGTCTTGATAATATAACGATCCAGCGGCCAAGATTTAAAATGTCTGCCAACGCAGCAGATACATATGTGAGAGATGCTGCTTTTAAAATTTGACTAACAGCTTTTTCGTTAGACTGCGATATATATTTCCCTTCCCTTAGTAAAGGGAGTGCTTTTGAAAAACTTGCATCAAATTCAAT
>LULP01000520.1_pt1 | contig 23706 bp, 23 predicted proteins | sample 728111 | NCBI WGS metagenome assembly LULP01 (sample SAMN03860286, study PRJNA289734) | marine metagenome | biome: seawater column; feature: ocean; material: water; isolation source: Red Sea water column Station 149 - depth 25m | place: Saudi Arabia: Red Sea | collected 2011-10-15 | depth 25 m
CATGTTCATGAGACGGGAAATCAAGACCACTAGACATATCGAGAAGATCTCTCAAAGTAATATCTGATCTTTCGTCATCAAAGTAATCAAGATAAACAGAAACTTTATCATCAAGACTGTTAATTTCTCCACGATCAATTGAAATTCCAATTAATGCAGCATAATAGCTCTTTGCCATCGACCAGGATGTGCCATGAGAATTTAGATCATATCCATCAGCGTATTTTTCTGAAATTATTTTGCCATTCTTAATTACAACAACTGCTTGAGTTGCATCATCTGAAAATGATAAATCCATTAATTTGTCAATTTTATTAGGACTCACACCTTCCGCTTCAGGCGATGAAATATCCCAATTTTCATTATTAGGAAAATAATCCGCAAGTGTATTTGATGCATAGGGAAATAATAAGAATGACAGAATAAAAGCTCGAATGTGCATTTCTAAATTCATAATAAAAAGTTTTAAAAATATTGTTGAAATATACTGTTAATATAGCCTTTTTTATCTCTTAAGCAAATAATTAATGATATAAATTTCATTGATATTCAATTATAAGTATATATAATAATCATATGTTAACTTTATCAAAAAAATTATCTTTTTCTTTAATACTATCTTTCATATGTATAGATTTAACTTCAGAAACATATACTGTAAAGATGCTTAATCAAGGTGCAACTGGTGTTATGGTTTTTGAGCCTGCGTTTTTAAAAATTAATGTTGGTGATACTGTAACATTTGAGTCAACTGACGCTGCGCATAACTCTGCATCTATACCTGGCATGATTCCATCTGGTGCTTCACCTTGGAATGGACAGTTAAGCAGAGATATTTCAGTAACTTTTGAAATTCCTGGAGTATATGGATATCAATGTACACCTCATGCAATGATGGCTATGGTTGGTGTAATACAAGTAGGTGATGATAATTCAAACATAGAAACTGCTAAAAATGTTGCAACACAATTTAAGTCTTCGTTTGTAATGAATCAAACCAGACTTGATGAATATCTGTCTAAAATTAATTAATACTATTTAATAAATTTTTTGTGTAAAATTACTCCTCTTCAAGGGCGAGTAACTCAGTTGGTTAGAGTGTCTGCTCGACACGCAGGAAGTCGGGAGTTCGAATCTCTCCTCGCCCACCAATATAATTATTTTTTAAGCTGGTCTGCAACCCAACTTATCGACCAGTTATGACCAAGTCTTCTTCCATTATAGGTTTTAGGTAATCTTGTTACTTTACTGCCATCAACTTCTATAATTTGAGGATCATAATCTAAATTATTAAATGCTCCATCAAGTTCTTTAATTGTTCTCCACTGAAAGAATGTAACGTTATCTCCAATAAATTTAGGTGCAGAATAATTACATATATTACTGAAAAGACCTGATTTTAGATCAGACGATATAGGTCCGGTTAAAGGTCCTGCCACTGCATGCAAAGTTAGTGGCACTTCGTTGATCCATGTCTCTGAAAACATTGCTATGATCATAGCGCCATAACTATGTCCCATTAAAACTACCTGTTCAATGTTTTTGTTTTGATCTAATAAACGATTAATATCATTGGAAAGGTTTGCGTAAGCTCTGTTTGGACACAAATTGTCGTTATAACGAAAGAAGCTCATTAAATTTTGATTATCATTTATTGTTATTAATGGATATATCCATTCATACCCCTCGCTATCACTTCCATGAACACCTATAAAAAGTACATTTTGTATATCCAATTCTTCCTCAAGATAATGCAAACCATTATCAAGAGACATCAAACTTCTTCCACTCTTAAATACCTCTTTTAAATCAAGATCTTTGACAGAGATATCAGATTTTATATCAAAAGAAATTATTAATATGATCCAAAAAAATATTTTCAAACCTGAGCTTAATATTTTCATCTTTATTGTTGCATTGAAAGCAGTTGTTCTTTTGTTGCAAGGAGAATGGATTGATCTTCTTTATTATTTTTTTCATCTAAAAGTTTTTCAATTTCATTAAGCGCCTTATCAACAGAGCCCCATTTACCCTCGGTGTGAACTCGCTCATTTATTAAATCGTTGTATCTGCTTTTAATATCTTCAGGAATATTTGCTGAGTTTTTATTACAAATTATTCGTTCGGCTAATAGACGAAATCTCTCATCTTCAAAATTTCTGGAAATTTTTATTAGCTGCTCGATATCATCTGTTATATGAAACTCTTTCATTAAATCTTGATCTCTATATGAAGGGAATCCACCTGAATAAATAGTGCCCTCAATATAATCAGGTTCTGGAAAATTCATTATCCTATCTTCCATAGCTTGTGAAACCTTAGTAAAAAAATCTTTATTAGACCTAACTATGTCTGCACGTCTTTGGAGTTCTTCATGGGTTATATCAAAGTGGTTATTTTTCTTTAAAAGCTTACTTGAGCAAATAGGTATAGTTTTGTTGATCTTATATTTTTTAAGGGGTAGATCTCTTTTGCCAGACTGAATCATTTTATTAATTTCAGTAAAATCTAAATTAATAATGTCTTCGGGATCAAAACTTAAATCAAAAAAGCAGATCTCGTTAGGTCTGGAATTATCTGCACCACAAATAACAACTGGATATTTAAAAGGATGTCTTCTGTAAACTTCCCCCAAAGCAAGAAATTCATTGGTATATAAAAGATCTTTAACGCCCTCTTTAGTTGATATTTTTATAAAGGATTATCTCCTCGGAAAAGAAAGGAGCTATGTTATGGATCATTAACATTAAATCTAGTCTTCCATTTTGATTGGTATTAGTTATGTATGGCTCAAGAAGATTGCACCAAAACTGTCTTCTTATTAATTCTTCATCAAAGGCATGTCCGTTATAAGTAATAAAAATTGCTGGTAAGTCTAAGCACCAATCTTTCCACTGATTTTGAATTTCTTTCATCATTTGATAATGCGAAATATTAGATGAAAAAGAATTAATCTTCTTATTTGTAAGCATTGCTTTTGGTTGCGGGATAACCCAAGGTAAAGGAGCACTACCTATATTTTGTTCAGACTTTTGATTTAAGTTGATATCCGTAAATATGGAACCACATTGTATGATTTGACTAAAATCTTTATGAATTCCTGTAGTTTCAGTATCGTAGAATATTAAATTATTCAAACTGTTAGCTCATATATTTACCAAGCTCATATCTAGCAACAGCTCTTCTATGAACTTCATCAGGTCCATCAGCTAATCTTAGTGTTCGCATGTGAGCATACATACTTGCGAGAGGTGTTAATTGAGAAACGCCTTCTCCACCATGAATTTGAATTGCACGATCAATTATTTTTAGAGCGACATTTGGAGCAAAAACCTTTATTTGTGCAATCTCACTTGCTGCAACTTTATTACCAACTGTATCCATTTTTACTGCTGCGTCCAATGTTAGAAATCTCGCAGCATTAAGCTCAATTCTTGATTCTGCAATATAATCAAAATTAGCCCCTAATTGAGCAAGATTTTTACCAAATGCTACTTTGTTAGGATCTATGCCTCTCTTACACATAAGCTCGAGTGCTACTTCGCCTGCACCAATTGCCCTCATACAATGATGAATTCTTCCAGGTCCTAATCTTCCTTGCGCGATTTCAAAACCTCTGCCCTCTCCAAGTAACAGGTTTTCTTTTGGAACTCTAACGTTTGTAAATTTCATATGAGCATGTCCATGTGGTGCATCATCATATCCGAACACATGCATCATTTTTTTTATTTCTACTCCCTCAGTTTCCATTGGAACAAGTATCATTGAATGACGTTGATGTTTTGGATTATCTGGGTTTGTTACACACATAAAAATGATAATTTTACATCTTGGATCACCAGCACCTGAAGTCCACCATTTTTCACCATTTATGACATATTCATCCCCATCAAGAACTGCAGTTGCTTGCATGTTAGTTGCATCACTTGAGGCTGTTCCCGGCTCAGTCATACCAAAAGCAGATCTTATTTTTCCATCTAACAATGGTTGCAACCATTCCTCTTGATGTTGTTCATTCCCGTACCTTGCAATAACTTCCATATTTCCAGTGTCTGGAGCGCTGCAGTTCATTGACTCTGATGCTATATGACATTTACCCATCTGTTCAGCTAAATGAGCATACTCATAGTTTTACTTCAGGATATTGATTCCATCTATCTTCGCCTTCCTTTATTTGATCATGAAAAACATGTTCTTTTGGTTTTACTTCATCATTTATGAAGTTTTTTACTCTATCAAGTAAGTCGATAGCTTCTGGTCTTAATTCAGGCATCATGTGATAAGGTCTCCCGTTATATCAAAAATTTTGTTACTATTATAAATATGGTGAATAGTATGTATGTATCTATCTCTATGATAGCTGTATGTAGAGTACAAATCTAGACGAAATTTACACATATAGTTTGCTAAAAAAATAACGTAAGGGGAATCGTTAAAATGAAAATAAGTTCTTTTGATTTAAATTTATTCGTAATTCTAAATGCTATTTATACTGAAGGTAGTCTAACAAAAGCTGCTGAAGTGGTTGGTATTACTCAACCCGCTGTTAGTAATGCTTTGTCGCGTTTGAGAGAAAAATTTAATGATGATCTGTTTGTCAGAACAGGCTCAGGAATGATTCCAACGCAAAAGACTGAGAATATAATTACTGATGTTCAAAATGCGCTTACATTAATCCAACAAAGTGTAAATGAGCCAGATACGTTTGATCCAAAATCATCAAAAAGAAATTTTAAACTTTCTTTAGGAGATGTTTCTGAGGGACGAGTGCTGCCATTTATCATGAAAGAAATATACGCAGATTCTAAAAATATTTCTGTTGGAAGTTTCGCTTATCAAAGAAGTGATCAAGTTCATGCTCTTGCAACCAATAATTTAGACTTTGTTGTCGATCCAATAATACCTAGATCAGATGAAATTAATTCAGAAAAAGTCTTCGAAGATGATTTTGTTGTGATGTATCGTGAAGGTCACGATCTTTCTAAAATTAAAGATGTTTCTGTCGATGATATTCTTGATCAAAAACATCTTCATGTTTCTAATAGAAGAAGAGGTCTTCATTTAATAGACACAGAATTAGAAAAAATTGGCTACAGAAGAGAGGTAGCACTAAGGTGTCAGCACTTTCTCATAGCACCAACTATCATTCAGTCAACAGATTTGGTGCTCATGGGTACTAGAAGTTTTGCAAATAGAAATAATTTACCCTTTGCTGAAATTCCTCTAGATATTCCATCCATGGAATATTTCTTAATATGGCATAAAAATGACGAAGGTGACGGTGGTCATATATGGATGAAAGATTTAATCGTTAGAGCCTTCAAACACGCTCAAAGATAAATATAGTCAACTTAGATTGTGACTTGACGTTTTCACAATCCCTCCATCTGAAGTTATTGTCTCACCAACGGTGTATGCTCCAGCTCTAGAACAAAGAAATATGGCTAAGCCAGCCATATCCTCTGGAGTGCCAACCCTATTCCTCGGATTTCTTTTTGCAATTTCGCTATAGTCATGATTTACGGCTGCTCCAAGCATATTGCTTGGATAAGGACCAGGTGCAATGGCATTAACCAAAATATTTTCACTAACTAGCTTTGCAGCCAAGACTCTGGTCAGATGATGAACTGCTGCCTTTGAAGCTCCATAAGGATATGTCTCCATTGATGGAACATTTAAGCCATCAATAGAACCTATATTAATCACCCTGCTAGGATCATCTTCAGTAGCCCTTTCAGAGAGAAGTTCTTTAAGTTGTTGAGTTATAAAAAATATGGACTTCACGTTAAGGTCCATAACTTTGTCCCACCCTTGTTCAGAAAAGCTTTCTAATGGCTCACCCCATGCTGCTCCTGCATTATTTATCAAAAAATCGATTCCATCTTCATTTTCTTTCAAGACTTCTACAAAATCTTTTATACCCTCCATCGAGCTTAAATCACATGGAATTGGAATACATTCATTTTGATATTTATCAGACAACTCTTTCGCTTTATCAATTAGAGCAGGAGCTTTTCTGGCAGAAATATATACTTTTACTCCGTTTGCAAGAAAACCAGCAGTAATCATTTCACCAATACCCCTTGAACCACCAGTAACAACAGCTATTTTATTTTCAATATTAAATAAATTTTCTATTTTCATATTCAACTTCTCATAATTAAGTTACCAGATATATTGTAATGTAAATTAAAGAAACTTAATTTAATTAATTGTTATCTAGGGTAGAATAATTTATGGATTTTTTAATAAATTTCCTTCTATTAGGCCTATCTTTGTCAATATTAATATGGGGGGCTGACAAATTTGTAGATAGTGCTTCAATAATTGCAAAGCAACTTGGCATTAATGAATTAACTATAGGCCTAACAGTTGTTGCTTTAGGAACTTCTGCTCCAGAAATTTTTGTTGGCATCTCATCAATTATTAATGAAAGTGAATCTTTAGCAATGGGCGCTGTTGTTGGGTCAAATATTTCTAACATTGCTTTAATTTTTGGTGTTTCTTGCATAGGCATTGCTGCTAAACCCAAAAAAACTCCATTAGTACAATTTGTTCCATTTTTATTATCATCATTTATTCTCGGTTATGCACTAATTGATTTATCAATTTCAAAATTTGAAAGTGTTTTACTTCTAATAATTTTTTTATATTTTATATATGTTACATATCAAAACAGGTCTAATGATGATCAAATGCAAGAAGATTCTTTTCCTGAAGAAGGTTCAATTTATACAATTTTCGCACTTTTATTTGGATTAATTGCTCTTGTAGCTGGATCAAATTATGCAGTGATATATGCTGAAAAAATTGCAGTTCTTTTAAAAATTTCAGAGCTTGTTATTGGACTAACCATCATAGCTATTGGAACTAGCTTGCCTGAATTAGCAGCTACGATTAGTGCAGTAATTAAAAAGAAAACTGATATGGTTGTTGGAAATGTAATTGGTTCAAACGTCTTAAATATAACTCTGGTCGTTCCAATTATCGGATTTTTCTCAAATGTTCAACTTGATAGCTTAATTCTATCAAGAGACTTTTTTGTAATGATTATTGCAACAATCTTATTTGTGATTATTGGTATATCCTATTCGTCTAAAGCATTTGGCATTAATTCAATTAAACTGGTTGGACTGATCTTAGTTTCTAGTTATTTGATATATATTCTTAGTTTGAGTAGCTTAATCTAAGCTTTTCTAAAATAAAGGAGAATTATTCCAACAAAGAAAGCACAAACTTCAAAAACAAAAAATGTATTATAGAATCCTGGAGTGGTTGGCAGCATTGAAAAAATAACTCTGCCCAATGCAATTGATCCTACAATAAAAGTTATTAACTTGATTGAAAATATTCCGATATTTTCTTTAAAAATTCCCACTAAACACATAATACCTATACAAAGATTAAGACCTCCGTATATTCCTGCAATTTCAGAATAACCAATCTGAGAAGTAACAGATAATCCTACTGCTTCCAAAAAACTTGGGTAGCCCAGTTCTAATGCTCCAAGCAAAGGATCTAAAATTGCCCATACACCAATAGTTCCGTAGATTACTGCCATGAACAACAAATAAATTCTATTTATCCAAATCAAGTCATATTCTCCATTTTGTAATAAAATTAGCATTCATTATATATATATTTCATATGAATACCGATTTAATAAAATATATTACATTTTTTAGTTTGTTTATTGTTTGTATTAATATTAATGGGAAAATTATGCTTGATGAAAATGACAAATTAGTCTCACCCCTACCAAAACCTTATGATGGTTTAGTATATTCTGTCGACGACCTGAAGTCTTTTATCGTCTCTACTGTGAAATCAAACAAACAACCAATTATTATATTTGGTGCAAACTGGTGTCCTGACTGCAGAATATTTTCTGGAACAATGGACATACCAAAAATTAAATCATACATAAATGATCATTTTGCAATCTTGTACATAGATGTAAAAAGATATGAAATAAACATGCAGTTAATGGAAGAATTTGGAATTCCATCTGCAGAGGGGATTCCAAGAGTTTTAGTATTTGATAAAAGAATGAATCTTATAAATAATTCAAATACAACTGAATGGAGAACTGCTAGGGAACGATCAAGTCAAGAAATTTTTGATTTCTTTCAAGACATGACTACTAATTAAATTGTCTGCTTGCACTTGCAAATATTAGATAAAAAATTCCACCAAAAATTAAAACAAAGGAGCATATGTAAAAAATTGAGCTCCATGAATTAGTTATCTCAAGAATAAATCCTGCAACTATAGGTGCAAAAATTGCAGCAATCATTCCGATGCTTCCTGCAATTCCAACTAACGAACCAGTATATTTTGGAGCAAGGTCTGCATGATTTACTCCAAATCCACCAGCACAAATACCTGAACAAATGTTAATTAAGCAGAGCAAAATTACAGCATTTAAGAGAGAGTCCTCAAAAGAAATTAAATATAAGAAAAATGCAGATCCGAAAAATCCTATTGAATTGACAGTTTTTCTAACCTTGATAACTTCATAACCTTTTTTAATTAAGTTATCAGCCAGAAAGCCTCCCAATATCAGCGCAATCATTGCGACTAAACACGGAATTACAATTGAATATATAAATGCATTTGAGCCTAAATCTATTCCCATACCGCCTTGAGAGACAGGAGCGTTAACATATTTTGGTAAATAAGATAAAAATGTGTAAAGAGACCAATTATTACAAAATGTAGCAACAGTAATTGCCATAAATGGCTTATTTTGTATAAGTTTGAGAAATGGTATCGATGAAGCAGAAGTTTTAGCAGGTGCCTCTGATTGTATTAATTCTAATTCGTTTTTAGATAAATTTTTATTGCTTTCAGGAAAAGATGTAACAGTTGTGTTCCAAAAAAAATACCAAAAAAAGCCTAAAGCTCCAAAGGTATAAAACACCCATTCCCATGAATAATTGGCTATGATTAAGGCAGCAACTGCATATCCAAACAAAGTTCCAGCAGCAATTCCGCTATTTGTGAAACCTACAGCTCTAGTCCTTTCTTTAAAAGGTATCCATCTTGCATATATAGCATGCCATGATGGGAAAGTTACGCCCTCTCCAAGCCCCATTAATATTCGAATTAAAATCAGCCACCACAATCCTTGATATGAGAAAAAAGGAGTAATTATTGTAAAAAATGACCATATTAATAGAGCATATCCGAGAACTTTTTTACCGCCATATCTGTCTGCTAAATATCCTCCAACTATCATAGTAATCATATATCTTTTATTGGCATCTCTTGAATTGCATGTACAAAATTATTTGGTGCTACTTTCCAGTCACCATTCACTTCAAAATCACTAAAACGAGTCAAAAACTGTTTATAAAACTCTCTTAATTGCATCAATGCAACAGGCTTGCCTAAGCAAGTATGTCTTCCAATACCAAATGCTAAGTGTTTTTCAGCATTTTCTCTGAGAATATCAAACTTGTCTGGATCTTTGAAAATTTCTGGATCTCTGTTAGCAGCTCCATACCACAAAGAAATTTTTTCGTATGGGCCTATCATCTGTCCATTTATTTCAGTTTCCTCTAAAGATGTTCTTCGCATATGGATAACCGGTGATACACATCTTACAGTTTCATTTATAAAGTTTGGTAAGAGCTCATAATTCTCTAATAAAATTTCTTTTTGTTTTGGGTTGTCATGAAGTAACTTAATTCCGCCACTCATAGTATTTCGAGTTGTATCATTTCCTGCAAAAATTATTAGCAGCCAAGAACCATCAAGAAATTCATCTGAGAGTTGTTGACCTTCGATTTCTGCATTGGCAATTGCACTCAACAAATCGTCGGATGGATTTTCTCTTTTATTTTTTAAAATGAATCTCCCATATTCAAACATTTCGTCAACCATTGCATTAAACATATCAACCATTGCTGGATCTGGTGTACTGTCAGTTTTTCCTTCGTTCTGTTCTTTTATCATTTCATAGGTAAAGTATTGAGCCAATTCTAGAAATTCCATCCAAGAAACAAGTTTTTGCCTATCTGCTTCTGGTATGCCAAGGATCTCTGATAACGTAAATATTGGTAATTGCTGAGAGACTTGCTGTACTAGATTGCATTCACCCATAGGAGCAATGACATCTAATAATTCGCCAACTTTAACAGACACTTTTTTTTGTAATTCATCTACGTAACCAGATTTAAAAAATGGCATGTGTTCCTTACGAAGCCCAAGATGCATTTCTCCATCTAAATTTAGCATATGGTCGATGGTAGATTTAAAAAGTTTTGGGTGTCTATTTTCTTCAGTGCCTAAAGTTAATAAATTTCCAGTAGAGTATTGTGAGGAGAAGATCTTAGGATTCATAGATACATGTTTTATGTCGTTATATGAAGTTAAGACCCAGTAACCAGGCTCAGGATCTGTTGGCATTGGGTCATGGAAGAATACTGGAGATTTCTCTCTAAGTTCTTTATATAAACTAATTGGTTGTCCTTTAGTAAATAAGTCAAGGTCGTTCAAAGAGCCTGAAGGCTTATGAGGATATGAAATATTGTGTTTTGGATGATTAATCTTATTACTTAAAATTTCATCAGATAATATGTATCCTGGGTTTGGATTAGTCACCTCCACCTCCTCCAGCATCTCCACCTGCAACTGTTCCATCTGAGGAAGGATTTGGATGAGTAAGATATATGCTAGACATAAACGCTGTACCGTCTCCAAGAGCTGCAGTTATTTCTTTGAGATTTAGTTTTTCACCCAAATCAGAGTAAGGCTGCACATCTCCAGAGTCTTTATCTACAATAAGTGCATCTTTTTTTGATACTAAAATAATATCTCCAGAAATTATTACTAAGAAGTATTGATTAAAATTGAACATAGATTTTTTGAATCTTTTTCGAAATTCAATCTTGCCAGTCCTCCAAGACATTTTTGATATTTCTCTTGAGGAAGAAAGAAAGTACATGTATCCATCATGTGAACTTGGTATAAATGGAATCATTGAGCTATGAAGATAATCTTGATAATGAGACCATAAAAAATCTCCATTATCACTTTTAAAACAATGAACCATTTTAGAGCTCCATGACGAGCTAAAAACAATAATATAATCTTCGAATTGTCCTATGATGTTTGGCTTGTAACCTGGAGAAATGTCTCCAACCCATACTGGTTTATTTTTAACTAGGTCGTATTTTGCAATAGATCCTTTTTTGCCAAAAATTGCTACTTTATCCATGAGTGCAATTATATATGTTTCAGATATGAGGAGTCGAACTCCTCATATCTGAAATAAAATTAGAAGCTATAGGTATATCTCAGCGCTATAGTTCTTGGAGGTATCCACTGCATCCAGTTTCTTGGTCTCCATGATGTGTCATCAACTGCATAAATATATGCCTCAGTTCTCTTATCAGTTAAGTTATCTATTGATAGTTGAAGCATAGAATTTTCACTCAAGTCTAATCCTAGATTAAAGTTTAGCTTAGTATAATCAGGTGAACTTGAATTAGGATTCTCAGCAAAAGTATTAAAGCTATCTCCGTAGTAATTTACGTCCAGTCTTGCATATGTAGGATATGACATTATGGTCGTGTCATAGACCAGACCAAGATTCCACTGGGTTTCTACAGTATTTGGAAGTCTATCTCCAGCAGAAGCACCAAGAGAATCAATATCAATTGAAGTTTCTGCAGTCATTGAGCTTCCTGCAAAATCTAAGGAAACTGAATCATTAATAGCGTAAGTAAAGTCGACCTCCCAACCAGAAGTCTCTGCTTTACCTCCATTAAAGTTATATCTCCAACCACAACCAGGTGTGACTTGGATTATTATTCCGTCCCAATCAACATCAAAATAAGTAACATTAGCCGTATAGTTTTCACCTCTAGCTTTTACTCCGAATTCAGTTGTCTCAGCCTCATCAGAATTGAATCTTCTTGAGAAGTTTGCTTGTGCTGCTTCATCACTACTACAGAATGGAGGAAGTGGTGCCTGGTTTCCCCCAGGTCTGTATCCTGCTGCTTGAGTTGCATACAAGGTTAAGTCGTCGTTTACCAAATAACTAACAGCATATTTCATTCTAGTATCAGACTCTGAACCAGATAATTCAGCACAGTCAGTTCCTGCCGGATCAGTACCGTCACAGCCAGTGCTATCCATATAAAAAATACCGTATTGATATGTTTTTGATGCATCTTCAATTTCATAATCTCTAATGCCTAATGTAAGCGTTAATTTGTCATTTACGTTGTAGTCAAACTGACCATAAAGAGATGTCTCTTCTTGCTCATTAAATTCAGTATATGAAGCATAATACAAGTAAGGATAGCCTAAATGATCCGAACAAAATGGTGGACAATATGCTGTAGCATCATAAACAGCCGGATCAACTCCAGCAGCAATCGAAGTAACATAATCTAGCCAATATGCATCGACTGCATATTGAGTTTGTGAAATTGAATTAGGTTGTTCCTCAAATTTATAGTTATAGTAACCAATAGTCCACTCAAATTTTCCAGGTTTTGAAACTAGTCTCAATTCTGTAGTATCTTCATAATATTTGTCACCATCCACAATAAGCGGTGCAGGAACATAATCATCCATATCAATTCTAGCCCAGTCAGTCACAGCATCTTCTTCTACTGTTCTATCAGAGATAATTAAATTTGCATCGAAAGCACCAAAATCATATTTAATATTTGCTATTAGTGTTTCTCTTGTAATATCTTCAGACTCATCTGCTGCTAAAGCATGAGCATATTTTGGGTCATAGTTTGTAAGTACCGAGCTTCCATTAGGATAATCAGCTTCAGTTGCTGCAAATCCAGATATCGCACTCAAACGCGAACATGTTGGATCACCGTCCCAGTTATACCACCAACTTGATGCTTGAGGACAGCCTTCAACATAAACGTCAGCACTACCAGGCTTGCTCTGACCTGGTTCTAAAATACCATATGCTTTGTTATTAAAATTAACATATCTCAAACTTCCAGTTAATTTGCCGCCATTATTGAATCCTAGTGTGATCATAAGTTGAGAATCATCTTCCTCACCAACAGTATTGCCTGTCTGAATATTTTTATAGATACCTGGAGAAACAAGCTGCGAATATACAGCTCTAACAGCAAGACTGTCAGTTAGAGGCATGTTGTACATCATTTCGATACTAGTCTCAGGATCATTAGCTTTAACTTTATCACCATAACCAAGCCTAATTTTTCCATAAGCAGCGCTTGAATCTGGTTTATTAGTTATGTATCTAATAGTTCCACCAATAGCATTAGATCCATAGAGTGTGCCCTGTGGCCCTCTAAGTACTTCAATTCTTTCAATATCAAATAAACTCATTAGTGAACCGCTTATTTCATCTATATAAGTTGAAGAAGTTCCTGATGATCTTTGCGAAGTGGATGTATTTAGTCCCCTGAAAGTATAGTAATTAGATCCACCCGGTGTCGACACACCAGCAATTGATCGCAAATAGTCTTCAGGATTAGTTATACCTCTCTCTTCTATTGAAGCTTCTGTAATTACAGATATGTTCATAGGTATTTCTTGAACGGTTTCAGCTTTTTTATTTGCAGTAACAATAACTTCTTCAACTTCTTGAGAAATCAAGACGAATGGAGCCAAAATTAGTGCGCATAAAATTGTCTTCAAATTTTTCATAATTTATATCCTCTCAAACAAAAAACCCAGCAAAAGCTGGGTCAATTCAATAAAAGCAGGTCCCAGCTATACTGCTACTCCCCGGCTTTTATGTAAGTTAATTTTTAACATACTTAGATGAGTATATATGTAAAAAAGAATTAAACTAGTAATTTCACAAAAAAAGTATCTATTTTTTATATCCAATATTGGTAGGGATGGAGGGAGTCGAACCCCCACGCCTTGCGGCACTTGGTTCTAAGCCAAGCGTGTCTACCAGTTCCACCACATCCCCAGGCATTGGCATTATATATAGATAAATTATATTAGTGGAGTTTTTTTTAAAGGTCGTAGTTTATTAAATCTTTTCTTTTTTTGTGAACATATGTAAGACCTATAAGCGTTATGACACCTAAAATTGAAGCTACAATATCGTGAAAGTGATATCCTTCATATACTAAACCACATACTTTTCCAAGAAGCATAAATACGCACAGATAGATCAGAACAGTACCTAATTGAACTTTTGAAGATGAGAAAATAAACCTTATCAAAATATAACCTGAGGCAACAAAAACTCCCGACATCGTTCTAATAAAGTTTGCAAGTGGTGTATATCTCTCAACGCCATCAAAAGCCGGGTACCATGAAACAAAATTAGGCCCTAACATAGCCCAAAGACCCATTACGCAAGATGTGATACCTATAATTAGTAAATAGCCTTTAAAAATTGTATTCATATCACTCCCAACATATAAAGTGCTAGTAAAAAAGATAAGACTCCAATACCCATCCAAGTGTACATTTCCTTATAATTGTTAAATTTATATGAATTAATTGCAAGAAAACAACAAAAAATTGGCGCGATAACCAAAACACCATAACCAATTAAAATTGCTAATGGAATAAAAGCCAAGAACAAAAATAATTGCAAGATAAATCTATTCATATAACTATAAAACATATTTGTTTCTATATTATTTCGCATCTTTAATAAATTTGTTTGATTACTATCAACATCTGTTTGTAGTTTTTGAAGTATTTCTTCTATTTTAATTGCTTGATCCGATAGTTTTTGAATATTAACTTTATTTCTTTTATTACTTAAATCCCAAAGTTTCCTAACTTCCTTATCCAAAAATTGAATTGAAGATGAAATATCAGTAATCGTGTCATTATTTGTCTCATCAACAATATTAATTTGTTCCTCAATGAGATTAAGTCTTTCATCGATGGTGTTTAATAATGATTTGTCGTTTTCAGTTTCAAAGGTTTGCCATATCCATAAAAATAAAATACTCATAAAAACCAATACATATATAAAACCCACCAAAAGGCCACCATTATTTGATCTTTTCAAATATTCAGGAAATTTTCTTTCAACTTTCATATCTAGTTTTTTATAATTAAAAATATTAATTATTTAGCTTATAATGGTTATCTATTTTACCTTAACTTAAAGACGTATTTATGAATTTAGACTTTTCAGATGATCAAAAGTTCCTTCAAGAGGAAGCTAGAAAGTTCCTAGAGAAAGAAAATGCACTTTCTCGCAACAGGTCTGTTTTAGAAAACAATGGAAATGTAGATGTTGAGCTTTGGAACAAAATTGTTGAATTGGGATGGACGGGTATTAGAATCCCTGAAGAATATAGTGGATTAGGTCTTGGCCATTTAGAGCTTTGTGTAATTGCTGAAGAATTAGGAAGATTTTTAGCACCTGTACCATTTTCATCATCAGTTTATTTATTTACTGAGGCCATAATTAATTATGCTAATGATGATATTAAAAAAGAAATACTGCCTAAACTAGTGTCAGGCGAAGTTATAGGAACACTTGCAGTTGCTGAGGATTTACAGGCCCCAACTACTGATAATATTTCGTTACAAAGTGATAACAATATTTTAAATGGAAAAAAGATAGCTGTACCTGATGCTGAAATTGCTACGCATGCAATTGTGGTTGCAAAAACATCTTCAGGGATCTCTCTTCAGCTTGTTGACCTAAATGCTGATGGTGTAAAAATCGAAAAACAAGAAAATATTGATGAGAGCAGAGGTTATTTTTCTATCTTATTTGAAAATTCTCCAAGCAAATTGATAGGTGATGAAACTGGCGGCTGGGACTTATATGAAGCTTTGATTAATCAAGCTGCCGTATTGTTTGGTTATGAACAAATAGGTGGATCTCAAGCAGCCTTAGATATGGCTATTAATTATTCTAAAGAGAGGTATGCTTTTGGGAGACAAATAGGATCATTTCAGGCAATAAAACATAAACTAGCTGATATGTATATTGCCTTAACGCTTGCAAAATCTAATTGTTATTATGCTGCATGGGCACTATCAACTAACTCAGCTGACTTACCTTCGGCATCAGCTACAGCTAGAGTAAGCGCAACAAAAGCATATCAACTCTGCTCAAAAGAAAATATTCAAACTCATGGTGGTAATGGTTTTACATGGGAATATGATTGTCATATGTTCTATAGGCGATCAAAACTATTATCTTTAAATATAGGCTCACTAAGTAACTGGAGGGAAAAACTAGTTACCAGTCTTGAACAATCAAATATTAATTAGGAAAAATTATGGATTTTAACGACACCCCCGAACAAGCTAAATTTAGAAAAACATGTAGAGATTGGCTAGAAAAAAATGCACAGCTTAAAGATAGTTCACCATCTGAGTCTAATTTCGCTAACAAAGACATAATTAAAGAAGCGAAAGCATGGCAAAAAAAGAAATATGATGCAGGTTGGGCCATGCTCCATTGGCCTAAAGAATATGGAGGTATTGGCGCATCTCCAATAGAAAGAATTATTTGGGCTAATGAAGAATCAAAGTTCAATGTACCAAAAGGTATTTTTGAAATTGGGTTAGGTATGTGCGGACCAGTAATGATGCAGTATGCTTCTGAGGAACAAAAAGAAAGATACTTACCTCCGATGGCTGAGGGTAAGGAAATTTGGTGTCAATTATTCTCAGAACCTTCAGCTGGATCTGACGTTGCTGGCCTAAGAAGTAAAGCAGTTCAAGATGGGGATAAATGGATAATAAATGGTCAAAAAGTTTGGACATCTGGTGCACACTTCTCTGATTATGGAATTCTTGTAGTTAGGCATGATCCAAATCTTGAAAAGCACAAAGGTTTAACATTCTTTTTTGTTGATATGAAATCTCCAGGAATTGAAGTAAAGCCAATAAAACAAATTACAGGCGGATCAAGTTTTAATGAGGTTTATTTCACAGATGTAGAAATACCTGATTCACAAAGACTTGGAGAAATTGGTGACGGCTGGAAAGTGGCGATTACAACCCTTATGAATGAAAGGTTGGCTGTTGGAGATGCGGATGGATGTGATGTTGAGGATGCATTCAAATGGGCTAAAACACAAGATAGTCAGGGTGAACCCCTCCTTAATGATAAAGCTGCAAGAGAATCTATTGCTGATTGGTACTGCGAAGCAAGTGGACTTAAAAATACTAAACTCAGAACAATGTCTGCTTTATCAAAAGGCGATACACCAGGACCAGAGGCATCAATTACAAAAATTGTTAGTGCTGGAAAGCTTCAAGATATAGGAAATTTTGGGATCGATTCAATGGATATGACTGGTATGTTGAAAACTGATGATCCAGATATAAGGAGATTCCAAAACGCATGGCTTGGTGCTCCTGGACTAAGAATTGCTGGTGGAACTGATGAAATTCTAAGAAATATTATTGCTGAGAGAGTTTTGGGCCTCCCACAAGATCCTAGGGCAGACAAAGGAGTTGCCTACAAAGATATTCCATCAGGGAAGTCTTAAGTTATCTAAAAATAGCTAGGAATTTAAGAAATTCTGTATTGCCTCCTTGCACAACTATTTCTCCAGAAGAAATTGATGAAACAGGGTTTTTTAGTCCGGTAAGGACTCTTTTCAATTCTATTTCTTCTGTAAGTACCTCTAGCTCACAATTATCTAATGCTTCACTGGAAATAACAGCAATACCATTCCTAAGAGTAATACTTCTTGCTAATCCTGAACTAAAATTAAAGCATGCCTTATATAAAGACCCATCGTGATCTTCAGGGTTAAACCTTACGGAAAGAACATTAAATAGAGTGTCGATAGATAAATTATCTAAAAAGGTATCATCAATATTCATTAAATTAGTCAGTTCAAATTCATCGTTAAGCTCTATGGCAGATGATAAAAAATAATTCCTTTTGTTTGGATTAGAAGATTTAGCACCTTCATGTATAAGTGCTTTTTGTCTCAAAGTTTTAATCTCTGAATTAAAGAGGTCTAGCGAAATAAGATAATCACTTAATTCAAGAGCCCATTGCATATCTTCTTTGTCCACAGCTAGTCGAAGCTCTTTTATTAATTCATTTTCTCCACCAGCTAATTTTGATATCCTTTTTGCTTTCTCTTTTCTTGATAAAGGATCTAGTTCAGCCGGATTTCCATTAAACCATCCTAAATATCCATTAAATATGCTTTTCACAGACCACCTAACTGTTCCATAGAATTCGTATAAAAAAGGAGAACTTGAAAGGTTTTGAGGTAACTCTATCATTTCAGATATTTCATCAGGATAATAACCTGCATTCATAAGTCTAATTGTTTGATCGTGAATATATTGGATTGCATCTCTGTATGTAATAAAAATATTGTTTATTTCATTTTTTCCAGTAACGGGTCTAGTATGACTGGGAAATAAATATTCAGGATAAAACGATTTCATTAGGTCAAGACTTTCTATCCATCCTGTTACGTCGCGATGCGTGGTGCCTCTTATGGTATATAGATTAGGGAACGTTTTATAAATATTATCTCCAGGCATGAGCGATTTATGTTTCGGAAGCCACACAAATATTTGATCATTTGTCTCTCCTGGAGCATGATAAAGTTCAATTTCAATACCTGAAACAGTAATTTTTAATTCATCACTAAATGTAAGGTCAGGTTTTACATAACCATTTGGAGATTTTGAGACATTTAAACGGGGCCCTATTCCAACATTTATGAGCTCTTCTTCCGGTAAAAAAGTTCCAAACATTCTTGCACTTCTTTGAGTGATGATTGGGTTTAAAATCCCAATAATTCTTTGAACGTAATAATCAGTATCCTCATGAGCAATTATTTGAGGTTTATAATCTTGTATATCTAAATAATAAGCAGCACCAAAGGTATGATCACCATGATTATGGGTGTAAATGATTGCTTTGACAGGATTTGAATTCTTTTTTCTAAATAGTTCATATATTTTTTCAGCATCATATCTACTATCAGCAGCATCAATGATGATATTCCCATCTTGACCCTCTACCATGATTGAATTTGCAATACCAAAACCAATAGCAAAATGAATTTTTCCACCAGGGGTATCAAATGTAATTACCTCTTGGTTAAATTCATCTGAATGTTTTATGAGTTTTTCTACTTCAGATGTGGTTGGAACGTTAAACTCAAGGTTTTCTTTTGAGCAGGAAGTTAATATTAAAAAAGTTAATATTGCGTATTTGTACAAAATAAATTGCCTATAAAAAACTAAGCATTATTTCATCTACAAGAATAGCTGAAGCATCATCAGACGATATTGATCTTTTTGAACCATCTCGCCACACAGTTACAACTGTCCAAACTGTTCTCTCTTTTTCAAGGTCTTTTAAATTAATTCTTAGTATATTTTCAGTAACTGTGTAAACATCGTCTCTAAACCTATAATAATCCCAGTAATATCTTGAATAGTAATAGTCCATCCTGTCTGATTCTACAGATTCTTTAGTTGTAAAATTTATCTCAAAAATTAGATTTGATTCTTTATTGAAATCTAATCCACGTTCCGAAATAGCACCTTTTAGCTCTTCTCTAAACCTTTCAAGCACAATTGGATTGATTTCTGCACTGATATTAGAAGTATTTATCTTTATATCAAAATCGTTATAATTATCTAAATTAAAAGTCTCGATTGAGTCGACCTGAATATTAGATTGTGTTGTAGAACATCCAATCAAAACAATCAAACTTAGTAGAGTTGTTATATATTTCATAGGTAATTTACGTTTATTATTATGTTTAATTTAGAAGATCAAAAGTATATAAAATTATTAGACCTTAATGCTCAAATATATACTGAATCTGAATTCAATTGCAAGCATATTCATCTGGATTCTAAGAGCAATGAGAAAGTATTTATGGTTGCTTTTAGAACTATTCCGGAAGATTCAACTGGTGTAGCTCATATACTTGAACATACTGCACTATGTGGTTCAAAAAAATATCCTGTGAGGGATCCATTTTTTATGATGATTAGAAGATCATTAAACACATTTATGAATGCTTTTACTTCAAGTGACTGGACTGCATATCCTTTTGCAACACTTAATGATAAAGACTTTAAAAATTTACTTAGTGTCTATCTTGATTCTTCTTTTTTTCCTAATTTAGATAAATTAGATTTTTTCCAAGAAGGACACAGGCTGGAGTTTAAAGAAGAGAACAATATTGATAGTGAACTTGAAATAAAAGGTGTTGTCTTTAATGAAATGAAAGGAGCCATGAGCTCTATTTCAAGTCAGTTATGGCATGGCATGTCAAAGCATTTATATGATTCTTCCACTTACAAACATAATAGTGGTGGCGATCCTGAAAGCATTATCGATCTTACTCATGAGTATTTAGTAGATTTTCACAAAAAGCATTATCATCCCTCGAACGCAACATTCTTTACTTTTGGTGATATTAATCCAGAAGAAATTCAAGAATTTATTGATGAAAACGTACTTAAAAACTTTGAGCCCTCTAACGATAAGATATTTGTAGAAAACGAAGTTAGGATTGCGTCACCAAAAACTGTTTCAGAGTACTACAACCCTCTTCCAAATGATGAAAATAATCATCATGTGGTTTTAAGCTGGTTACTTGGCGAAAGTCATGATCCTGTGGAGTTGCTCGAATCATATCTTATGTCAAATATTCTATTGGATAATTCAGCATCTCCATTAAGAAAGACCCTTGAAAGCACTAAGTTTGGTAAATCTTTATCGCCTCTTACTGGTCTTGAAACTGATCACAAAGAATTAGTTTTTGCAGCTGGATTAGAAGGCGTTGATTCAAATATGCAAGAAAAGGTTGAAAAGCTGATAGTAGATTGTCTTAAGAATGTTGTAAAAGATGGGATTGAAAAAGAAATAATTGATTCTGCCTTACATCAGCTTGAGATCAGGCAAAAAGAAATAACTGGGTCTGGCATGCCCTATGGACTTCAAATTATGCTTAGCTGTTTACCAGCATGCATTCACAATGATGATCCGCTAAAGGTTCTTGATCTTGACGCATCTTTTAAGATTGTAAAAGCTAATCTTGCAAAACCAAAATATATGGAAAAACTTATAGAGGCCAAATTAATTAATAACAATCACAGACTAAATTATTCACTTATTCCAGATGTTGGGTTTAATAAAAAAAATGATGAAAAAATTCTTAATAAAATAAAAAAGAAATCTAAATCGTTAACAAGTGATGATAAAAATGAAATAAAGGTTCTTGCAAAGTTATTAAAAGAAAGACAAAACAGTGTTGATGATCCTGAAATTTTGCCAAAAGTTACCAAAGATGACATTCCATCGAGCAGAGTCTATCCAGTTGCAGAAACTTTTACGTCAAACAATACATATAATTATTTTTATAATACTGGCACAAATGGCATTACTTACCATTCGGAAATTTATCCATGTGAAGATCTAACTGAGGAAGAGTTTAAAGTCGCATCATTATTTGCAAACACATTAACTGACGTTGGAGTTGGAGGTAAATCTTTTGAAGAAATGCAAAAAATACAATCTGCTGTTACTGGAGGCATTTCAGCATCATTTATTTTAATTCCTAAAAATAATGATAGTTATTCTTTAGCATTACAGGTTAGTTCAAAATCACTTGAAAAAAATGAGTCCCAAATGCAAGAATTAATAGCTAGTACTGTTTCTAAATCTAAATTTAATGAGAAAGAAAGAATAAAAGATTTGTTGAATTTTATATCATCAGCAAATGAAAGGTCTGTAATTCAAAATGGACATGTTTTAGCAATGAGTAACGCTAGTGCTCAGATAAATAATATTGCAGCTACCAATGACATGGGTTCAGGTATTAATTTCATTACAAATACCAATGATTTGTCTAAAAATATTGATAAAAATGAAAATTTAGAGAGATATATTGATCTACTCCAATCAATAAAAAGTAAAATTTTAGAAAGTCCAATACACACATTTACTGCTTCATCAATTGAAAAGAATAATTCTCAAATCAAGTTTGATTTTAAAGAGAGTAATGGTTCAAATTTCAAACAAAAACTCTTTGATATTCAAACAGAAAAAATTGGTTGGATTACTGGTGCTCAAGTTTGTTATTGTGCTGAAACATTCCCAACAGTTGACATGAAACATGAAGATGCTGCAGCACTCACAGTATTGGGAGCTGTATTACGAAATGGATACTTACATTCAGCGATAAGGGAAAAAGGCGGTGCTTATGGAGCTGGAGCTATGCAAGACATTAAAAACAAAGTTTTTAAGTTTTTTTCATATAGAGATCCAAAATGTACGGAGACATTTAATGAATTTTCTAATTCTAGAGAATGGTCTCTAAAAAATATATCTCCTTCACAACTTGATGAAGGAATCTTAAATGTTATTTCAGGAATTGATAAGCCTTTATCACCTTATGGAGAGGCAATGAGTGACTTTGGGGCAAATATTGATAAAAAAGACCTAGATACAAGACTTCAATTTAGATCAAAGGTAAAAATGTGTTCTGTTGATGATTTAATTAATGTATCTAGAAAATATCTTTTTAATGAATCTAAGCGAGCAGTCATAGCTGGTGAGGGTTATATTGATGAGATGGAAAAGCTAAACTTTAAGATTCAAAATATCTAACTAAAAGAAAATAAATTTTTTCTTTTTGAGTTCCTTTGCACATCCCCAATATTGCTTCTGGTATTTACCCGTTTCATCTTTGTAGTCATCCCAGGTTTTTGTCAAAGCTTGAGAATAGCCAACTGCTGTTGATGGCCTGAACCAAGGTATCACTCCTAAAATTTTTTCTCTTTCGGGCCTAGCATCAGATTTAAAACTTGATTCTTGATGAACAAATGAGATCAAAACATAAGGTGGTATCTTCCATCTTTTTTCACTTCTAATTGCTGCTTTGTACCAACTTCTTTTTTCTTGAAAAATTAGACAGATGTTATCTGGGTTTTCAGGCGGTTTTGTTGCACATGACTGAAGAACAAAAATTAATATAAAAAATGCAATGTAACAAAAGTTATATCTTTTCATCTTCTTTAAACCCTCTAAAGTTTTTAAATCTAGGAAACCTTAAGCTAAAGTGCTCACTCTCTATACTTTGAGTTATTGCGTCTGCTCTTATTTCAACCATTCTTCCAATTAGTTTATCTTTGGCTGACCAAAATCTTTCTCTCTCATCATCTGTTAAACCACTACCAACACTTAAAGAAAAGAATTTTCCATCATCCTCACCTTCAACACTAAAAGCTCCTAGTTTTCCAGAATGTTTACCAGTGCCTTCTTGAATGTCTACCACTTTTAAGGTTACTTCAATAAAAGGTTTAATTTTGAGCCATGCGTGACTTCTTTTACACTCATAAAAGTTATCATTTGGTTTTATCATTAATCCTTCAAAACCTTTATCAAGTGCTTCTTTATTCATTTTTGCAAACTTTTTTTGACCTTTCTCTTCATCAAAATTTATAACTTCGTAATCGACAAGCTTAATAACATCATCAAATTTTTTTGATAATTTATTTAGTTCATTTTTCCTTTCTATGGAATTTAAATTGCTTTTACCAGAATTGAATTCATCAAGTGGAAGAATATCAAATAATGCAAGATAGGCGTCATCAGTTTTTGCTCCTGATTTTCTGTAGACCTGTTTCATTAATGCCTGAAAGTCATCACTCATGACTTCACCATCAAAAACTACATTATTGAATTCTGATTTACTTAAGGCGCTTTCTATATGTGGAAAATTATTAAATATCTTTCCATTTCTGCTG
>LULP01000253.1_pt1 | contig 23632 bp, 23 predicted proteins | sample 728111 | NCBI WGS metagenome assembly LULP01 (sample SAMN03860286, study PRJNA289734) | marine metagenome | biome: seawater column; feature: ocean; material: water; isolation source: Red Sea water column Station 149 - depth 25m | place: Saudi Arabia: Red Sea | collected 2011-10-15 | depth 25 m
AACACTTAAGACATAATCCAAAAAATCCAACTTGGTTCAATAGAGATAGATTTGTACTTTCAAATGGGCATGGCTCAATGCTTTTATACAGCTTACTGCACCTAACTGGTTATGATCTGTCAATTAATGACATTAAGGACTTCAGAAAGCTCAAATCAAAAACACCTGGACATCCTGAATATGATATTGATATTGGTATTGAAACAACAACCGGTCCATTAGGACAAGGAATTGCAAATGCAGTAGGAATGGCAGTTGCAGAAAAAATCTTAGCAGCAGAATTTAATAAGGATGATATTAAGCCTATTGATCATTTCACTTATGTTTTTCTTGGAGATGGATGTTTGATGGAAGGAATTTCTCATGAAGCTTGTTCATTTGCTGGAACTCATAATCTTGGCAAATTAATATGTTTTTATGATCAAAATGGAATTTCTATTGATGGAGAGATTGAACATTGGTTTACAGACGATTCTGTAAAAAGATTTGAAAGTTATGGTTGGCAAACGATATGTGTAGATGGTCATGATATTGAAGACATTGATGGAGCAATACATAAAGCAAAAGAGGAAGTGAATAAACCAACAATGATATTTTGTAAAACAACTATTGGTTATGGTTCGCCAAATAAGTCAGGTACAGCAGATGTTCATGGAGCGCCTCTTGGCGATGAAGAATTAAAAGAAACAAGAGAAGCGCTTGGTTGGAATTATAAACCCTTCGAAGTTCCTCAAGAGGTATACGATTTCTGGAACTTTAAACAAGAAGGTGCATCATTCAATGATTCTTGGAATAAGCTTTTAAAAGATTATGAAAAAAAATATCCAAATGACTCATTAGAACTTCATAGAAGAATTGATGGACACTTACCAAATAATTTTCAGGAAAGCTATGAAAGTTTTTTGAATGAATGCAACTCAAATAACTTATCTATGGCAACAAGGAAAGCATCAAAAGCATGCCTAGACTTTTTTGTAAAAGAGATGCCAGAACTTATCGGAGGTTCTGCTGACCTAACACCCTCGAATAACACTTTTTCATCATCTAGTTCGACATTTTCAAATGAAAACGCATCAGGAAATCACATCAATTATGGGGTAAGAGAGTTTGGAATGTCCGCAATTATGAATGGAATGGTCCTTCATGGGGCAATTAAACCATATGGCGCTACATTTTTGGTCTTTACTGACTACGCAAGAAATGCGGTAAGGTTGTCAGCGTTAATGAAGCTACCAAACATATTTGTCTATACTCATGATTCAGTTGCTTTGGGTGAGGATGGACCAACTCACCAACCTATTGAGCATATGGTGACTTTAAGATCCACTCCTAATTTAAATAATTGGCGTCCAGCCGATCTTGTAGAGACAGCTGTTTCATGGAAAAGTGCTGTTAGCTCTCAAAAGACGCCAACTTGTTTGATTTATAGCAGACAGGGAACCTCAGCGATAAAGAGGTCTCCTGACCAAATATCTATGATTGATATGGGAGGATATTTATTGGAGGAAAGCGATGACTTTGACTTAACAATTGTTGCATCTGGAAGTGAAGTTCAGTTAGCTTTAGATGCTGCAAAAGAGTTGAAGAATGATTCAATTAATGCAAATGTTGTATCAATGCCCTGTCTAGATATTTTCTTAGACCAAGATAAAGAGTATCAAAATAAGATCATTAATCCTGAAAAGCCTGTTTTAGTGGTTGAATGTGCTCATCCTAATTCTTGGTACAGGATTTTAAACAGAAATGATAAAGTCATAGGTATTGAAACATTTGGGGAGTCCGCACCTGGCAGTGAGTTACTAAATCATTTTGGATTTAATACTGATAACGTTATCAAAACTGCAAAATCATTAATAAATGATTAATTTATCTTCTTTAGATATCGCAGATAAAAACCTAGTAATTAGGGTCGACATGAATGTACCTTTGAAAGATAGTGAGGTTCTTGATGCAACAAGAATAAAAGCCTGTTTGCCTTCAATTAAACACGCTCTAAGTAACAATGCAAGAATCTTGTTAATCAGTCATCTTGGTAGGCCTTCTGAAGGAAATTTTGAGGAAAAATTCTCTTTGCAGCCTGTTGCAGAATATATAAGCAATCTTTTTAACGAAAAATGTGAGCTGATTAATTCTCTAGAATCAAAAGATATTTTTAATGGCAAATTTAATGTACAGCTTTTAGAAAATATTAGATTTTTTGAAGGTGAAAAAAGTAATTCTGCAAAGCTTGGAAAAATATTAGCAAGTCTTGGTGATATTTATGTTTTTGATGCTTTTGGTACTGCACATAGAGAACAGGCATCTACGCACTCAGCAATAGAACAAGCAAACATAGCTTGCGCAGGCTTTTTGCTAGAGAGAGAAAACAGGAATCTAACGAAAGTCCTCAATAATTATGAAAATCCATATATTGCGGTTATTGGAGGAGCAAAAGTATCAACTAAGTTAGAACTAATAAAGTCTATTAATAATGAAGCACAAAATATAATTGTTGGCGGAGGTATAGCTAATACTTTTATCAAAGCTGCTGGATTTAAAATTGGACAGTCACTATATGAAGAATCTATGTTGGACATTGCTAAAAGCATTCTTAAGAAAAATAAAATTGTATTACCCGATAAAGTTATAACTTCAGAGACTTTTGAGGGTAAAAATATTCAAAAAAAATCTCTTGATGAGATTGAAGATAATGAAATGATTTTAGATTTACTGCTTAAAGAGGAAACTTATTCAATTTTGGATTCTGCTAAAACTATTCTTTGGAATGGTCCAATGGGTGTTTTTGAAAATAAATTATTCGAACAAGGAACAAGAGATTTATCTGAAACAATAGCAAAATCTTCAGCATTTTCTATCGCAGGCGGTGGAGAAACACTATCAGCCATTAATAAGTATATTAATACAGATGATGTATCATATTGTTCTACGGGCGGAGGCGCTTTTTTAGAATTTATGGAAGGTAAGACTCTTCCATCAATAAGTGCTTTAAACGCTAAAAATACGGAGAGATAGAATGACACTAGAAGAAATAGCAACCTACATAGTTTCAGATGGCAAAGGTATTTTGGCAGCTGATGAAAGTAATCCAACTTGTGGTAAAAGATTTGATTCAATTGGTGTTGAGTCCACTGAAGAAAATAGAAGAGATTATAGAGAAATGCTGTTTAGATCTGAGGGTATGAATGGAAATATTGGTGGAGTAATTTTGTTTGATGAAACAATTAGACAGTCTGCTTCAGATGGAACTCTCTTAAGAGATTTAATATCAGATCAGGGTGCACTTCCAGGCATAAAAGTAGATAAAGGACTTCAACCAATAGAAGACTGTCCAGGCGAAACCGTTACAGTTGGATTAGATGGCTTAGATGATAGATTAAAAGAATATACTGAAATGGGCGCAAAATTTACTAAATGGAGAGCAGTTATAAAAATTGGAGATGGGATTCCCACAGATGAATGTATTGACGCAAATATGGATGCTCTAGCTCAATATGCTAANCGCAAATATGGATGCACTAGCTCAATATGCTAAATCTGCTCAAAACAACGGCATGGTACCAATTGTTGAACCAGAAGTTTTGATGGATGGAGATCATTCTATAGATGATTGTTATGATGCTTCAGAAAGATCATTAAAATCACTTTTCAAACATTTAGAAAAATATGAAGTAAATATAAAAGGAACTCTTTTGAAACCAAATATGGTAACGTCTGGTTCAGAACATGAAGTTCAGGCTGGTATTGACGAAGTAGCAAACAAAACCATTGAATGTCTGGTAAAAAATGTTCCTCAAGATTTACCAGGAGTAGCATTTTTATCAGGTGGACAGTCTGATGTTTTAGCAACAGCTCATCTTGACGCAATGAATAAGATAGGAGGATTTTCATGGAAACTAAGCTTTTCTTATGGCAGAGCTCTTCAAGCAGCTGCACTGAAGGCATGGGGTGGCAAGCCAGAAAATGTTTTTATAGCTCAAGACGAACTCTCCCACAGAGCAGAGATGAATAAGTTAGCATCTCTAGGTCAATGGGAAAAAGATCTTGAAGAAAGATAAAACTTGTTAGCTACCGTTCAAAGAGTATCTGAAGCTTCTGTAATCATTAATGATTTAGAACTTTCTTCAATCAAAAAAGGGGTTTTAATTTTTTTATGTGTTGAACAACACGACACTTCTAAAACTGTTAAAGAAATGATTAACAAAATTTATAACTTTAAAATGTTAGATGGATCAAAAGGAATAACTTCATCTTCTTTAAAAAATCAGAATGAAGATATATTAATAGTTAGTCAATTTACACTTGCTGCAATAACAAATAGAGGCAACAAACCAAGCTTTCATAAAGCTGCAAAGCCTGAAGATGCAAAATTGTTGTATGATGAATTTGTAACTGAATTTAAAAAAGTTTCTGATAAAGTTTCAGAGGGAAAATTTGGTGCTTTTATGGAAATAATGATTAAAAATTCAGGACCAGTAACGTTTAATTTTAGTATTTAAATTATTATGAAGAATATCTCTATATTTTGTGGAGCGCATAAGGGAAAAAATCCAAAATATGCAGAAGAAGCAAAACTTGTTGCAAAATTTATCGCTAAGAAAGGGATTAATGTTGTCTTTGGGGGAGGCAATGTAGGTCTTATGAAGATAATTTCCGATACTGCCCTTGACAATGGAGTTGAAGTTTTAGGAATTTCATTAAAGTCACTTCATGCACTTGAATTAGCAAATCCTAGACTTAAAGAAATTGTTGTTGCTGATACTTTGCTCGATAGGAAAGATGAATTCATGACTAGATCTGATGCTTTTATAGTTTTGCCGGGTGGTGTTGGATCACTCGACGAATTAGCAGAAATTATGGCAAGCAATCAACTAGGAATAATTAATAAACCAGTGGGAATATTAAATACTGATGGTTATTATGATTATTTATTAAAGTGGTTTGACAAAGCTGTTAGCGAAGGATTTATATCATCTGCTAATTTAAAAGAATTGCTTATTTCAGATTCGCCAGAAGAATTGGTTGAAATGGTATCTAGTCATAAGAGACCATCTGACGACGATTGGACTAACAGACTGGGATTGTAGGCTTTGTCTTTTGAAGAGATACGTGTAATAACAATAGTCTACATCGCAGTTTTTTTACCCCTAATAATACTTTTTTTAAAAAAAACAAAACTTCCAGACTGGATCCCAACCTTATATATAGTTGGAATAGTAATTTGTGCATTAGGTTGGGAGTTATGGTTTACATATGGTTGGTTAGATGGAGATGCTGTAGATATTAGAAGATCCGAGGGGTTAAATTTTTGGCTACCAAAAGATCTAAACTGGCTCATGAATTCAATGGGTGATGCTGGTACTGTCCTCTTAGGCGGTATTTGGTTAATGTGGATAACTCATAACAAAAACATATTGATTTTTAAACAATGGAAATGGAGTGCATTTTTTGTTTTATTGTTATGGTGCGTAAGCCAGAACATTTTTGTAGAAATGTTTTTGTACCATGACCAGTTGTCTGAAGGTAAGACACTATCATGGGCGCCTCTTTCTCCTTTTGGCCCATACTTTAATCCAACTTTATTTGAATTCAATGAAAGGACTATCATGCTTCAAACCCAGATACCTTGGATAGTCCTACCTTGGTTTTTTTATAAAACTGCAATCAATTTGAATAAGAATTAGTAGTTTAAAAATACTTTATGTTTTATCTTTTGAAATGATCAAGCCTATTTCGAAGAGTAACCACATTGGTATTGCTAGAAATAATTGCGAAAAAACATCCGGAGGAGTTAAAAGCATTCCAACAAAAAGAAAAAATACAATCAAATAAGGTCTAGCACTTTTCATGGATTTTTTAGAAGCTATTCCACTTCTTATTAAGAGTAGAGTAGCTATGGGAATCTCAAAAGCAATTCCAAAAGCAAAAACAAGTTTAAATACAAAACTGAGATATTGATTAATATCAGTCATTATTAGAATAGACTCGGGTGCCATTTCTATAAAAAATTTAAAGACTATTGGACAAACTATAAAAAAAGCAAAACTTATTCCAGAAAAAAACAAAATAACTGTTGATATCATTAATGGAGCTGCAAAACCTTTCTCACTATCTAAAAGCCCAGGTGACATGTACATCCAGATTTGATAAAAAAGCCATGGCATTGAGAAAACTAAGGCAATGTAAATAACCAGTTTTATGGGAGCCATGAACGGTGAGGCAACTTCTGTTGCTATCATTGATGAACCAACTGGCATTAATTCTATAAGAGGAGTTGATACAAACGAATAAATTTGAGTGGCAAATGGCATACCAGCTATAGAAAATATTATAAAAAGATAAATTACTTTAAGTAATCTAGATCGTAGTTCTAATAAATGACTTGAGATAGAATTTTCACTCATCTTTCGATTGATTATTTTGGTCAAGCTCTTCCATCCTTAATTCATTAAAGACGTCTTTTTTTAACTCTTCACTTCCAATGTCTGCTTCAAAATCACTTTTAAAGTTATTGAATTTAATCTCTAGCTTTTTATAAAGCTTAATAATTTTTTTTACTAGATCTGGAAGCTTATTAGGCCCAATAACAATTAGGCCAATTACAAAAATGATAAGAATTTCAAGGAAGCCTATTTGAAACAATTTTATTCTTCTTTTTCTTCAGTATCTTCTTTAACAGCTTTTTTAAAGCCTTTTATGCTTGAACCTAAATCCGATCCGATAGACTTTAATTTTCCACTTCCGAAGATTAGCAAAACAACAACTAAAATAATTAATAATTGCCAAATACTTATACCACCAAAGCCCATATTTACTCCTATGAAACTATAAAAATAATAGTAATAGATACTATTATAGCAACTGCAATTGCTCTATTGATGTATTTTTGTTTTGAAAGTTGATTTTCGAGTTCGATAATTCTTTGATTGCTAGCATTTTTATTTTTTGAAAAGCTCCTTATTTCATCTATAGCCTCAAATACTACCGAAGGGATTTCAGACGCTTTAATTAAAATGTCTTCTTTATTCTCAATTATGTAATTTTTAAGTTTAATTGGGCTAACTTGTTCTGCTAGCCAGTTATCTAAATATGGTTCTGCAATTCCCCAAAAATCTAAATCAGGGTATATCTGTCTACCCATGCCTTCAATGTGTATTAAAGTTTTTTGAAGAAGAACAAGTGAGGTCTGAAGTGATAACCCATATTGTCTTGTGCTCTGAAATAGGTACAAAAGCAATTTTCCAAATTCAATTTCAGAGAGGGGTTTTTCAAATATTGGTTCGCAGCATGCTCTAAGAGTATTCTCAAGCTCAATATTATTTGTATTTGCATTTACCCAGCCAGAATTGATAAATAGATTTGCAAGAGATTTATAGTTTTGCTTGAGAACAGCTTGAAGCATTCTTGCAAGAGTATATCTTTCATCATTTGATAGTGATCCTGTAATGGCACAATCAACTGCAATATATCCAGGTTTTTCAGGGTTTTCTTTTGAAACAAAAATATTTCCAGGATGCATATCTGCATGAAAAAAATTATCTCGAAAAACTTGATTTAAAAAGATCATAACACCATTTTCAGCTAGAGTTTTTTTATCTATTCCATATGATTCAATCTGATCAATATCAGTACAAGGTATTCCATCAATCTTTTCAAGCACCATTACATTTGATGTAGTTAGATCCCAATACACCTCAGGAATATAAAGCTCTTCTGAATCTAAAAAGTTTTTTCTTGTTAAGTTTGTATTTGATGCTTCTAACTTAAGGTCTAATTCTTTTAAAATTGTTGATTCATAGTCTTTAACAACTTCATTTGGTTTTAATCTGTAACTCTCTTTATAAACATACGAAAAAATTTTTGCTGCTGATTTCAAAAGCCTGAGATTTTTTTTGACTTTCCTTTCAATGTTTGGTCTGAGAACTTTAATTACAACATCCTGACCGGTCTTAAGTCGAGCTGAATGAACTTGTGCTAAAGAGGCGGCTGCCAAGGGTTCGTCATCAAAATATTCAAAAATATTTTCAATTTTATCATTGAGCTCTTTTTCGATTATTTTTTTAAGCTGAGAAACATTAAATGGTTTACAACTATCAGTAAGGCTTTCGAGTTCTTTAGCTGTCTCATAGTCTAGTACATCGGTTCTGGTTGAAAGCAGTTGACCAAACTTTGTAAAAATAGGACCTAGAGACTCAAGATACGAAGATAATTTTTTGCCATTTGGATTTATAAAAATGCCCTTTTGTATACCTATGAAAAACATTTTTAACAATTCATATATAACAATAATAATGTTCATATGTCTCTCATTGCCTCAAGCCTATCCATTCTAATAGACAATTTTCTCAGCCTGTTTCTAATTTTCCTTTCTTCTTTATTCTGATGAGTTCTTTCATGATTAAAAATTATATTTAAAGCTTCTTTTGTCATGAGTGCAGGAATATCACCAAAATTCTTGTTGATTAAATACAATATATCAATATCTAATTTAATTACTGCGTTAAAGAAAACTACAGCAAGCTCAGCATCACCTGTAATTAATTGTTTGTGTAATTTTCTAGTCGAAAGTGTTTTTATAAAATCTTTTATAGATCCTTTAATTTCAAATTGAGATGTGTTTTCCTCTTCAAAACCAATACTCGAAGCCTGATGATCCAATGAAATAAAAATTTTTTTGAAGCCCTCAATATTAATTGTAAATGTTATTGGATAAACCTCAGCAAGAGAGCTTGTGAAATTGGGAGAAGATTCCTCCAAATCACTTAGGAGCTTCAAAAGCGCATCATCTAAATTAATCATGATATCCAATATGAATAGCTACAACACCATTTAGCAGGTTATGAAATCTGCATTCATTAAAACCAGCCGATTGCATCATCTGTTTTAATCTCTCTTGATCTGGATGCATTCTTATTGATTCTGCTAAATACTTATAACTATCAGAGTCATTGGCAAGCATTGATCCTAATCTTGGTAGAATGTTAAATGAATACCAGTCATATAATTTAGAAAAAATTGGATTCATTGGTTTTGAAAATTCAAGTATCAAAAGTTTTCCATTTTTTTTAAGACATCGTCGCATTTCTTTTAATCCATGCTCCTTGTTTGTGAAATTTCTTAAACCAAATCCAACTGTAATTAAATCAAACGTGTTGTCTTTAAAAGGTAGAGTTTCACCACTTAGCTGACAAAAATAGCAATTATCGTCAAAACTTTCATCAATAGCTCTGTTTCTGCCTTCATCTAACATTTCATAATTTATATCACTCATAAAAATTTTAGTATTCGGGTACTCTTTTGAGATTAATTTTGAAATATCACCTGTACCACTTGCCACATCTAAAATGACATCTTTTTTGCCTACTGATGCCAATTCAACTAAGATTTTTTTCCACAGCCTATGCATACCGAATGACATTGCATCATTCATAACATCATAATTTTTTGCTACAGATGTAAACACATCTCCAACAAATTTACTTTTGTCAGCTTCATCTACTTCCTGAAAACCGAAATGAGTTTTTTTGTTCATTATTTGATATTTAAAAATTTAATAAAATTATTGTATCTACTTTCATTAATTTCATCATTTAACAATTTTTTTGTTATGTTGCATCCTTCGTTATCTATATGGTTGCAGTTGTTAAATTTGCAATACTTAGAGGCATCATGTATTTCTTCGAATCCATTGATAATCTCTCTTTCAGAATAATTTTCAATTGCAATATCTCGCATACCAGGTGAGTCAATAATTTTAATATTTGGATCTATTTCATATAAAGAAGATATCGAGGTTGTATGAACACCTTGATCATTAGATAGTGAGCTTATTTTTAAATTCTCACCAATAATCTTTGATGTAAGTGTAGATTTTCCAGCGCCTGAGTTTCCAACAAATAGGACACATTTATCTGTCAAGAATTCTTTTAATTCAGAAATATTTTTATCGTATTTTGCAGAAGTATCTATGATTTTTATATTTATGTTCTTATAAATGTCTAATTTTTCTAAATAATTTTTTTCTTGTTTCATATCAACCTTGTTATTAATCAAAAAAGGTTTGATATTGGAAGCATTCGCTTTAACCAACCATTTATCAATGAATTCTGAACTTGTTTTAGGAATTTGAGTGACTAGTATTCCTACATGAGAAATATTTGCTGCAAATAATTTGTTCTGATTTTTTATTCTCTTAGATATTTTAGAGTCTCTTCGATTAACTTTTATAATTTTTCCAAGAGGTTTTTTGCTGTCTTGAATTATTTCAACTTCTACGAAGTCACCTACCACAACATTTTTGATAGCTACACAATCAAATTTGCCGAATTTTGTTTTAACTAAACAGCTATTTGAATAAAACTCAACGACCTGCCCAGTTTGAACTTTTTGCATAATAGGAACAAAATACACTAAAGAGACGATTATAAAAAGACATGAAGACTTTACAATCTAGAGATAATTTAGTTTGGATCGATTTGGAGATGACAGGTCTTGATCCAGAAAAGGAAAAGATCATTGAGATTGCAACCTTAGTAACGGATTCCGATTTACATATTATTGCTGAGGGGCCAAACCTTGTTATTTCCCAACCAAATGAAATTTTGGAATCTATGGATGAATGGAATTTAACTCATCATGGTTCATCTGGTTTAATTGAAGAAGTAAAAAAAAGTGATGTCACAGAACAGATTGCTGAAATCGAAACCCTCGAATTTATATCAAAATATGTGGGAGAGAAAGTTTCTCCAATGTGTGGAAATACTGTTTCACATGATAGAAGATTTTTATCTAAGTATATGCCAAGGCTAGAAGCATACTTTAACTATAGACATATTGATGTCTCATCCTTCAAAGAGACCGCTGTTAGATGGATGAATGAAGCTCAGGTGTATGAAAAAAAAGGCTCGCACAGAGCGCTAGGCGACATTAAAGAGTCTGTAGAGGAATTAAAGTTTTATAAGCAATTATATATGCCTGATTAATTTAGTCTTTTTTGCTAGATGGTTGAATATTTAATGGGAAAGGGCTTATTTTGTCTTTGTTTTCTTTTATTTTTGCTTCACCAGTTTCATTTACTTCGTCTATTCTAATCACAGAATTTATTGGTATATAGCTTCTTTGAACCTGATCAAATTCATTCTTGAGCTTTTCTGAAGTCGGATCCACTACTAGCTGTTTATCTTTATTGAAGATATACTCTTCCACCTCAATGAAACCATACATATCACTTTGGTAAATTTGTTTAGCAAAAACTTCATAAATTTCACCAAGTTGGATGAAAATTATCTTGTAAACATTTTTTGTTTTCATGATACTTATTATATGGGATCAAATTTTGAGAATTAAAGTTATTAAAAATAAGGTAAATGACTAAAAAGCTATTTATAAAAACCCATGGATGTCAGATGAATGAATATGATTCTGCAAAAATGTTTGATCTTCTTGAAGAAAAAGAAGATTTTGAAATTGCCGAATCCGAAGATCAGGCAGACCTTTTAATTCTAAATACTTGTTCAATACGAGAAAAAGCTCAAGAAAAGGTCTTTCATCAAATTGGTAGATGGAGAAAAATCAAAGACAAGAATCCTGATTTAAAAATTGCCATTGGTGGTTGTGTCGCTTCGCAAGAAGGTGAAAACATCATCAAAAGAGCTCCTGCTGTTGATATTGTTTTTGGTCCACAAACCTTGCATAAACTTCCAGAGCTATATAAAGAAAAGAATAGAACTGATAACAATCAGGTTGATATTTCATTCCCTAAACTTGAGAAATTTAACCATTTACCAGTTCAAGGAAAGGGAGAGCCTTCTGCATTTGTTTCTATTATTGAAGGGTGTAATAAATATTGTTCATTTTGTGTAGTTCCAAAAACAAGGGGACACGAAGTATCAAGAAGCATAGAGGATATTCTGAACGAAGTTTCTATTTTGGCAGATAAGGGAACTAGAGAAATACATCTACTTGGGCAAAATGTTAATAATTTTAAGGGTACCCTAAATGGAGAAAAATCAACTTTGTCAAAGTTAATTGAGCTTACAGCGAAAATTGAAAATATTGATAGAATTAGGTTCACAACAAGCCACCCTCATGAATTTAAGGATGATCTTGTTGAAGTTTATGATAGAGTTCCTGAGCTCGTTAGTCATGTGCATCTTCCTGTACAAAGTGGGTCTGATAGAATCCTTAAGTTGATGAGAAGAAGGTACAACGTTGAAAAATATTTGAACCTTGTGGACAAGATAAGGGTTGTAAGACCAGATATGAGTTTTTCTTCTGATTTTATTGTAGGCTTTCCAGGAGAAACAAATGAAGATTTTCAAGACACTATGAATATAATCAATGAGGTAAGATATGATGAATCATTTAGTTTCATATATAGTCCGAGACCAAATACTACAGCATCAGATATGGAAGATGATGTAACTAATGAAGAGAAAAAAGAAAGATTGAAAATATTACAAACAAGATTAAGTCAGCTTTCGTTTGGTTTCAGCAGAAAGAAAGTTGGAACAAATCAAGATTGTTTAATTTATGGTCAATCAAAAAGAGATCCTGGTCAATTACAAGGAAGAACCATATGTAATAGAGTTGTTAATTTTCAATCAAATGATACTGATTTAGTAGGACAAATAGTCAATATTCAAATTAATGAGGCTCTTCCAAATTGTTTAAGAGGTAATTTACAAAATTAATGTCCAAAGATTCTGCCTTAACAAAAATTGAGCTCAATCCATCGGATGCTAACGTGATGGTAAGGTTCGTTGGTGAGCTGAATGAAAATTTAAAATTTGTCGAAAAAACTTTTAATGTAAAAATTTTTCAAAATGGTAATAACTTAAAAATCCAGGGTTCTCAGAAGGATGTAAATCTATCTGCAGATGCACTAGAGAGACTTTATGAGGCAGCAGGACAAGGTATTGAAATTACAAAAGAAACCCTTCATTTATATATTCAAGACTCATTTCAAAAAGACAAAAGCATTGAAACTGTAATAAAAACTCCAAAAAAAAGCATTATTCCAAGGGGTAAAAATCAAAGACAGTACATTGAAAATATATTTAATTATGAGGTTAACTTTGGTATAGGTCCTGCAGGTACTGGAAAAACTTACTTAGCAGTTGCTGCTGCTATAGATGCTCTTTTAAATGAGAGAGTAGATAGAATAATTCTAATTAGGCCCGCTGTTGAGGCTGGAGAGAAACTCGGTTTCTTGCCTGGCGATCTCTCACAAAAAGTTGATCCCTACCTTCGACCTCTTTATGACGGTTTATATGAAATGTTAGGAATAGAAAAGACTGAGAAGCTTATGGCAAAAGGCATAGTTGAAATTGCTCCCTTAGCTTACATGAGAGGAAGAACACTAAATAATTCATTTATTATTGTTGATGAGAGTCAAAATACTACCAAAGAGCAAATGAAAATGGTTCTTACTAGAATGGGATTTGGATCATATTTGGTCATTAACGGCGATCTTACACAAATTGACTTACCCAAAAATATTGATTCAGGCTTATCAAATGCTGTAAAAGTACTTAAAGATACAGATGGTATTGGCTTTACGAGATTTTTGTCTCGCGATGTTGTTCGCCATCCATTAGTGAGAAAAATAATTGATGCATATGAATACTTTGAGGAAAAGGTTAAAACTAAGTGAGCCTTACAATAATTAACCACAAGAATCACAAAATCGATAATGATTTATCTTTAAAGTTAGAGAATGCATTTAACTTAATTCGTAAGGAAGAGAATCTTGGTGATTGTTCTGTAAATCTAAAGATTGTAGATAATGAAGAAATGGAGGATTTAAACAAAAAATATAGAAATAAAGATGCGTCTACAAATGTACTTTCATTTACAAATAAAGATATATCTAAGAAGATCACAAACGAATTAGGTGATATAGCAATAAGTTATGAGTATGTTATTGAGGAATCAGCGGCATTGAACAAAGAATATGATGATCATATCATTCACATGCTAATCCATGGCATATATCATATATTAGGATTTGATCATGAAAATGATAATATGGCTAAAACTATGGAAGATAAAGAGATAGCTTTATTATCGAAATTAAAAATAACAAATCCGTATATTTAAATTTATGAACGAAAAATATAACAGCGAAGAATCAAAGCCTCCGTCGAGCATTTTCGACAAAATAAAAAAATATTTCAGAAATCCATTTTTTATTAAGACTCAATCTGTATCAGAAGTAACAGATTTTTTAAAAGATGCTGTTGACCAGAAGATAATTGATAAAGAAGCTGAATCCATAGCTTCAAAAGCAATTAAATTAGGAGATATAACTGTAAAAGAGATAATGATACCTAAAGTAGATATGGTGACTATACAGATCGATGAGAATACAACAGATGTTATAACAAAAATCATTGAATCAGGACATTCAAGATACCCCGTTTTGGGTTCCGAAAGAGACGAGGTTGTAGGAATATTACTAGCTAAAGATATTCTACCTAAATTATTTAAAGGCGTTAGTGATTTCCAGCTTACCGATATGTTAAGAGAGGCCAATGTAGTGCCAGAATCAAAGAAAGCAGACTCACTTCTGGAAGAATTTAAGCAAGATAGACGACACTTGGCTGTAGTTATTGATGAATATGGTTCGATTTCTGGTTTAATAACTATTGAAGATATTCTTGAAGAGCTCGTTGGAGAAATCGAAGATGAACATGATGTTGAAGAAGAAGACATAGTAGAAATATCAAAAAATAAATTTTATGTAGACGCAAAAGTTGAGCTTGAAGAATTTATCAACTTTTTTCAATTAGAGATAGATCCCCTTGCTGTTGATGCAGAAACTTTAGGAGGTTTTTTTATCGCTGAATTTGGTATGCTCCCAAAAAATGGTGAGAAACTTAAAGTTCAAGATTTAACTATAAAAGTAACAGATACTGATAATAGAAGAATTAAAAGTTTTGAAATAAGAAAAGCATAATGCAACTAAAGCATATTCTTTATTCATTTATTGCAGGCTTCGTTGGAATATTTGCTTTCGCACCCTTCTCTATAAAAATATTAATTTTTTTGTCTTACGGATACTTAGTTCACGTAATAATCAATCAGTCTAAACATCAATTTGCACAAGTCTTTTCTTGGGGATTAGGTCATTGGGGTTTTGGGATGTCTTGGATAATAGTAAGTGTTTACTATTATGGAGAAACAAGTATTCTATTGTCTTCACTCATTCACGTATTATTAACAATTATTCTAACACTAGTATTCACTTGCCCTCTCCTATTATTAATTTTGTTAAAGAAATATATAAATCAAGAATCTAATTCATTAAAGATTTTATTTGTTGCATCGTTTTTTATGATAAGTGAGATTAGTAGAGAATATCTTCTAAATGGAGTGCCTTGGCTGATCCCAGGAAATATATATTTAGATACGATTGGTCAAAATATTTATCCTTACCTTGGTGCTTCCTTTGCTTCTTATGTTATTTATTTATTAACCGCTGCACTAGTAATCTCAGGAAGAAACAATAAAATTCCAATTGCAAATTTAGTTATAGTTCTTTTTACTTTAATACCACAAAATAATGATACTGTTAGTGAAGGAGATATTTTAGTATCAATCATTCAACCTTCTTCGGATCCATTTTTAAAATATAAAGATAACTATTATTTAGACATAGAAAGTAATTTATTGAGCCTTATAAAAAATACTTCAGAAGATACAGATTTAATTGTTATTCCTGAAGCAGAGCTACCTTACCCAATAAATGATATGAGATTTAGTAAATTTATTGATAGAACTAATTCAGCTAATAAAATACTTTTAGGAGCTTGGTTCTTTAATGATGCAAAGCTATTTAACACCATATATAACCCAGAAAATAAAAATATTTATAAAAAACAACATTTAGTGCCTTTTGGAGAATATATTCCTTTTTTCAGCTCATTAAGGGGCTTAATAAGCTTTTTTGATTTACCCATGTCGAATGTAGCGTTTGGTCCAAATGATCAAAAAAATATTATAGAGATAATGTTAATGTAGCTACCCCTATTTGCTTTGATGTAGCTTTTCCAGAAACAATTAGAAAAATGAACAAAAGTTCTCTTTTAATGATAAATATATCAAATGATACTTGGTTCGGATCTTCTATTGGTCCATATCATCATTTAAGTATAACTAGAGTAAGAGCAATTGAAAATAATAGATGGATCGTAAGAGCAACAAATAATGGGTTCTCTGCCATTATCGATAATAAAGGAACAATTGTTGAAATCTTGGATCAAAATAAATCAAATGTACTAGAGTCAAAAGTGAAATTAGTTGAAAATGCATCAATTTTCAACAAATTTGGATACATGTTTAATTATTTCTTTTCATTTATAATAATTCTATTGTTTATTGCTAGAGCTTTATGGAAAAAATTAAAAAACTAGTGCTTTTATCAACATTTTTGTTATTTCCTGAGATTTTGAATGCCTTCCAGGATATTATAAATCCTGATGTTACGACAAATAGATGGATAATTGAATCTAATACAAAGTACTTAAATAAGGCTTCAGCAAGGAGCTTTAAAGGTGAACTTGAAGCTGAAATTGTTGTTGATATATCAGAACAAAGACTTTATTTGGTCAAAAATAAAAAAATCTTAAAAAGCTATCCAATTTCGTCATCTAAATATGGTGAGGGAAGTATTCAGAATTCTTTTAAAACACCTTTAGGAATGCATGAAATAAAAACAAAAATTGGTCATGATGCAAAAGAAAACACTATATTTGTTGCAAGAGCTAATACAAACAAATCAGCCAAAATAATAAAAGATGTTATAGATACAGAGGATGATCATGTAACAAGCAGAATATTATGGCTAGATGGCCTAGAATTGGGGCGAAATAAAGGTGAGGGCATAGATTCATATAATAGATATATATACATCCATGGCACTCATGAAGAGGGTTTGATTGGCCAAAAAGCCTCTCATGGATGCATCAGAATGTTTAATAATGATGTTATTGATTTATTCGAAAGAGTACAAGAGGGGACATATGTCCTAATTAAGGTCTAAAGTTCATTTAATTTTAAGACTTAAAGATTTTTTAATTAACTAAAAATTATTTGCCACAGAGGACATCTCAAACCCTAGTTTTTTCTTTCTATCTGCTTTAGCAGGGGCATCACCCATTTTGAGGTTGTTCTCTGCAAGACTTACTAATAATTCACTTGGTTTGTATACATTATTACCAGTCAATTCTTTATACTTATTTAGTTTTTCTACAACGACATCAAGTCCCATTGCATTTGCGTGATGCATTGGTCCGCCCCTCCATATTGGAAATCCATAACCATTAATGTATACAACATCTATGTCAACTGCACGTTGGGCAACACCTTCCGAGAGTATATTCGCACCCTCATTAATAAGTGCAAGGATACATCTGTCAACAATCTCTTCATCAGAAATTTCTCTTCTTGTAAATCCATTTTCTTGTGAAATTCTTTCATACAATTCCTCATTCTCTGGAGCTGCATTTGGAGCTCGTGATCCTTCAGTATAATTGTAATATCCAGCACCATTTTTTTGACCGTATCTATTTTGTTCACAAAGTTCATCACCAATTTTTGCATGAAGAGGAGATTCCTTGCCACTAAGTTTTCTGGCTCTCCATCCAAGATCAAGTCCAACAAGGTCCATCATTCTGAATGGACCCATATTTAATCCAAAAGACTCTAAAGCTTGATCAATTTGGTGGGGAAGGGCGCCTTCTAGCAATAACATATTAGCTTGCGCTGTATATCCAAATAACATTCTGTTGCCAATAAACCCAGGGGCATTTAATGATACAACTGCTGCTTTTTTTAATTTTTTACCAACTGCCATTACAGTAGCTAAGGTCTCATCAGACGTAACCTCTCCTCGTACAACTTCTAACAGTCGCATTATATTTGCAGGACTAAAAAAGTGAGTACCCACTACCAGTTCAGGTCTTTTGGTTACTGATGCAATCGAATCTATATCGAGTCCTGAAGTATTACTCGCTAATATTGCTTCAGGCTTTACAACAGAGTCCAATGTTTTGAAAATTTCATGTTTTAATTCAAGATTTTCATATACTGCCTCTATGACAATGTCACAATCTGAAATATCTTCATATTCTAAACTAGAGGTAACTAGACCAAATACAGCATCTTTCTGTTCAGAAGTTAGTCTCCCTTTTCCGACCATGAAATCATAATTTTTTTCTATAACAGAAACACCTCTTTTTAAGTTCTCTTCATCTTGATCAATGATATGGACAGGAATACCAGCATTTGCAAAACACATTGCAATACCACCACCCATTGTGCCTGATCCAATGATTCCTGCTTTCTTGATTTCTTTGACTGGAGTATCTTTTGGAACATCTGAAATCTTTGAAGCGGCTCTTTCTCCAAAAAATATATGAATCATAGCCTCACGTTGAGGATGTAATAGACATTCTAAAAATAGTTCTCCTTCTTTTTTTAAACCCTCGTCAAAGTCATCTAGATTTATTGCAGCTTCTACGCACTTTATAATCTGACCCGGTGCAAATTGACCTTTTCTTCCTTTAGCTGCCATTGCTTGAGCTTCCAAAAGAATTTTGTCATTACCTCTAGCTTCAATCATTTTTTCATTAAGATCTCTTACTTTGGGGTGTTGCTCAGAACTTTCAGCTTTTTCGATAGCAAATTTTATTGAATCTTCAACTACATTTTCACTAATATTATCTACTATGCCCATATCTAATGCTTTTTTTGCAGGTATATGTCCGCCAGTAAGCATCATTTTGAGCGCTTCACTAGGTCCAGCTAGTCTCGGAAGTCTTTGCGTACCGCCACCACCAGGCAATAAACCTAAATTTACCTCTGGAAGGCCTACAAAAGCTGTATTTGCAGCTATTCTATAGTTACAACAGAGAGCAGTTTCAAGACCACCACCCAGCGCAATTCCATTAATTGCAGCAACAACGGGTTTTGAGCAATGTTCTAACTTTTTAAACACCTCGTTAAGGCTTATTCCCTCAACATTACCACCAAATTCTGATATATCAGCCCCAGCTATGAAAGCTCTTCCATTCCCAGTAACTACAATACCTTTTATAGAATCATCTTCTTCAGCTTTTGTGACACATTCATACAAGCCAGTTCTAACACCGTCACTTAAAGGGTTTACAGGTGGATTATCTACAGTTAATACAGCAACATTGTCCTTAACATCATATAAAACGGTACCTTTCAAAGCATTTCTCCTTAAATTTATGTAAAAAATCCATTATACATAAAAAAAACCTAATTTATTTTATAAATAATATTGATAATTAATTATAAATACATATAATAATATATGTCAGCACTCCTCTCCCCTATTAATTTTTGCTGACACTCTGGAATTATGGAGGGCTCAGCCCTCCATCTCTTTAAAAGAGCTGGTATTTTTATGTTAAATAAATTCAAAGATAACATTGAGCTAATTTTTTTAATAACACTGTTTATATCTTCTCTTTCTGCAATCACACCAATAAGTTAAACTACTGTTTCTTATGAAAAAGTTTTTTGTAATTGTAAGTTTATTTTTTTCATTTAATGCATTTGCATGCAATGATCTTCTTGATACTGAAATGCGAATTCTCGATTCAAGTGAAACACTTAATCTATGTGAGTATGAAAATAATGTTATTTTGGTTGTGAATGTTGCAAGTAGGTGTGGCTACACATATCAGTATGCTTCTTTACAAAAATTATATGAAAGATACAGAGAGAATGATTTTGTAATTTTAGGAGTTCCGTCAAGGGACTTTATGCAAGAATATTCTAGTGAAGAAGATGTTGCTGAATTTTGCTCAACTGAATACGGTGTAAATTTCCCTATGTTTGCAACCTCAAAGGTAAGAGGAAAAAAAGCTAGCCCTTTATATAAAAAATTGTTTAATGAGACTGGCGTTTCTCCAAAATGGAATTTCAACAAATACCTTATTTCTAGAGATGGATCTGTTGTATCAACATACGGTTCATCTGTTAAGCCTGATTCTGTAGAATTAATTTCTGATATCGAGAAGCTTCTGTAGCCTAAATTTCTGTTAATACCAAATCTGGCTTATTAAAAGAAAATATTCCGTTTTCAACCACTCCAGGTATATTGTTCAAATAAGACTCAAGCTCTTTAGGATCTTTTATAATTAAATTTTTCACATCAATGATTTGATTCCCTTGATCAGTGATAAATCTAGATCTATATTCTGGCAACCCACCTAGCTCAATAATTTTTCTTGCAACCATGCTTCTACTTTCTGGTATAACTTCAATCGGTAGGGGAAATAAACCAAGCTGATCGACTAATTTAGAACTATCAACAATACATATGAAACTTTTTGATGCAGCTGCAACTATCTTTTCTCTGGTGTGAGCGCCTCCACCACCTTTTATCAGAAAATTCTCTGGAGATACTTCGTCAGCTCCATCAATGTAATATGAAACCTCATTAACATCATTTAAGTTAAAAACTTCAATACCTATATCTTGAAGTAATTTTGTTGATGCTTCAGAACTTGAAACAGCACCTTTAAAAAGACTTTTAAAATTTGCTAACTCTTCAATAAAAAAGTTAACAGTTGATCCTGTGCCAATACCAAGAACCATATTTCGATCAAGTTTTTTTTCTATATGGCCTATTGCTTTCTTTGCAACAGTTATCTTTGCAGCACTCATGCAGTTATAATACAAGAAAAAAATACTTGTTAAATAAATTGAGATTAAAAATAAACAAAACTGGCAGTTTTAGATATTCTAAAAAATATTTAAAAATGATCGAAGAGGCATCAGTCTATGATGTTGCTATTGATTCTCCTACCACGCATGCTATTAATTTATCCTTAAAAGAAAATAATAATATTTATTTAAAACGAGAAGATCTGCAGCCTATATTTTCATTTAAGAATAGGGGTGCATATAACAAAATTATAAACCTATCGGACAAGCAAAAATCTTTAGGTATTATTGCTGCATCTGCTGGAAATCATGCTCAGGGAGTTGCTCTTGCGTGCAAAAAGTTAAAAATAAAATGCAACATTGTTATGCCCTTAACTGCACCAGAAAATAAACTTAATTCTGTTAAAAGGAAATTGGAAAGAAAAAGAAATTAACTTTTGTACATCCTTTTGATGATCCATTTACAATCGCTGGTCAAGGTACAGTAGGAAAAGAAATTTTAGAGGATGAAAATAGTTATGATGCTATTTTTGTTCCTGTTGGTGGAGGAGGGCTTCTTGCTGGCATAGCAGCATGGGTGAGACAGCATGACAAAAAAGTTAAGATTATTGGAGTTGAGGTGGACGACTCAGCATGTCTAACAGAAGCCTTAATTCAAAAAAAGCGAATAAAACTTAAAAAAGTTGGACTATTTGCTGATGGAGTAGCTGTTTCACAAGTTGGTAAAAATAATTTAGAAGTTATCAAAGAATGTGTTGATGAGGTTATGACAGTAAATATTGACGAAGTATGCGCAGCTGTAAAAGATATATTTGAAGATACAAGGGTGTTATCAGAACCTTCAGGTGCGGTAGCATTGGCTGGGCTAAAAAAACGATCTAAAAGATTGAATAACAAGAATTTATTGGCAGTGAGCTCAGGTGCAAATATTAATTTTCAAAAACTGGGCTATATAGTTGAAAGATCTGAGCTTGGTGAAAATAGAGAAAAGATTTTAAGCATCAAAATCCCTGAAAAACCCGGAAGTTTTTTGAAAATTGCAAAAGTATTTGGAAAACTTTCTGTAACTGAATTTAATTATAGAAAAGCAGACAAAAAAGATGCATATGTTTTGGTTGGCATTAGAACAACATCCGAAGATAGCTTTAGCAAATTAAAACTCAAATTGAAGAAACTCAAATATAAGTTCAGTGATTATACAAATAATAAAATCTCAAATGATCATTTAAGGCATATGGTAGGTGGAAGAGTTAGCTCAAGTGGCTCTACCAATATCAATGAAAGAATCTTTAATGGCGAATTCCCTGAGAAACCTGGCGCATTAGTAAATTTCTTGGAAAAATTTGGAACTAAATGGAACATATCCTTATTTCATTACAGGAATATAGGATCTGCATATGGAAATATTTTGATTGGAATCGAAGATAATAAAAAAGATACGTCAATCTTAATTAAGCACTTAGATAAGTGTGGAACTATTTTTAAAGAAGAAAGTAATAATAAGGCTTATTTAGATTTCTTGAAATAGTTAAAATTTCAAACGCACTTTAATAGAAAAAATTTCATTTTCAGGATTTTCCCATGGGTCTCTGAAAATATCTGAGAAAGATCTTTCATCATCTTCTTCATAGACATTACCTCCTTTCGTATAGACTATATACACGTTTGACAGAGGTGCTATTTCGTATCTATACCTAACTTGAAATGAAGTGATACCATTTGAAAAAGGATTAACTAACTTATCACTTCCAAACAAGACTCCATTTGAATTTGTTTCAAGCGATACAGGATTTTTTGCTTCAAGAGCAATAAATTGACTTTTGAGTCTTACTTCATGCTTGGTTCCTTTAAACCAATTTAAGTTTAGAGAAAAAATTCTCTGATTTAAGTTGTAAGCTGCAAGATGATTTCCATCAATCCAATTTAGCCACTCCTTTTCTTTTTTTACTCTAAATTCAGAGCGGATTTTAATATTTTCATTTGGAAACAAAGACCCAGCAATTTTAAAAAATCTTTTTTGATAACCATTTGAGTCCCAATCATCATATTTCGATGATTTATCAAAACTGATTCTCCAATCGTATGTCCAATATTTGAAGTTTTTTTCCTCAAAATCTGCAGTAATGCTAAAGTTTTTCTTAATTTTTACAAAAGGGTATAAGGGGTCTTGCCTGGTAATTGTTGTATTTTTACCAGAAGTTTTAAATCGAAAATCATAGCTAAACTTAGAAGTGTCTGTAAATGTAATGCTATTTTTTTGATTAAAATCAATTGGATTAGAGTTTCCATCAGTATCAGCATCGTAATTAAAGTCATAGTTAGTGTCTATTTGCTGAAATGGAGAATTATTTTCAAAGTCTACCTTTTTTATGTTATGACCGATTCCAAAATGAAACCAATCGTTTCTTTTAAGATAGCCAAAGTCATTTAATCGAACTTCTTTGTCAAAATACAAGATACTTCCTGAATTTCTTGTTAATTGCGTTGGTTTATATGTATATTGCAATCTTAAGCCTTTACCAGAATTACCTCCTTTTTTTGTAGTTAAGACATCTGCATAAGTCGTAAGTTTTTCTGACCTCACATTGATATAGTCAAAGACATTTACTGTGCTCTTAGTTCCTAGAAAATCATTTTCAACATTAGTTATCATATAGCCGATTGTTTTTGAGTTAATTTTTGTTCTTCCTCTCAGGGCTGCAAACTCTCTTCCTTTAGAAAAATCTTCGTCAGATTCTTTGGCTAAAAATACTCCATAGTGATTTTTTCCATTTTTTTGAGTGTACCTCATTGAAAAATCAATATCAGAGAAATTTTTTCTTGCATTGATACAATCTTCTTCATTTAATTCTTCCGAGCAATTATAGGAGGGTGCCGCTCCAATTCTTCTAGTATTAATAATGGAATACCTTTCATAATTACTGATATCAAA
>LULP01000250.1_pt1 | contig 23411 bp, 45 predicted proteins | sample 728111 | NCBI WGS metagenome assembly LULP01 (sample SAMN03860286, study PRJNA289734) | marine metagenome | biome: seawater column; feature: ocean; material: water; isolation source: Red Sea water column Station 149 - depth 25m | place: Saudi Arabia: Red Sea | collected 2011-10-15 | depth 25 m
GAACTTAGAACGCCTCCTTACCATGGAGGTGTTATACCATTTAACTATGGGAGCATCATACCTAAATAGTACACTAGAAAGACGGTTTAGTCTACCGTTTAAACGCACACAGAACGGCGCACAGCACTGGTAAAATTAAAACACACATAGTTGATCCATATGAACAAATTATAAATAATCGTACAACCATCCACATGGTCTACAAGTGGCTGATCCACATCAGTTAAAAGTGGCCAACTAGAGCAAAAGGAGGCGACTTATGAACACTACAGATAGACACACACGTATGTTAAGCAACTACGCAAGTGAAAAAGCAAAAGAAAAAAAACTAAATGTCCTATTAAGAAGAAAGGACGGTGTTGAGGCATATGGTCACGGAACGACCGGTTACACAGTAAAAGAAGGATCTAATGCTGGTAAAGTGCTAAAACATATCAAGACAGAAAAAAATACATTATAAAATATTGGGGGTGATATACCTATATTACCCCTTTTATTGTGTTTGTAAATATTTTCATGGATAGCAAATTAGAAAAATACATCATAGCATTATTATTGATTATACTGATCAGTTTGGCCGCATGTGCCAAGCCAGCAAAGGAATATAAACCAGGACCCTTTGGAGTTGTAGTTGATCATGCAGAAAGCGTAGGAACAATGATAGGGTGTATGTTCAATCCAAAGGTTTGCCAAGAGGCTCTTGAGGACAAAGACTGGGAAAAAGTAGATCAAGAGTTACAAAAGTCTAAATAGTTTTAATGGACGAGATTATAAAAGTCAATGGCATTTGGGTGCCTGCAGATGACACACACATTGACCATTGGGTCAGTGGTGCACCATTCACACAAAACAAGTGTCTAAGCGGCTTCATGGATTACTGTAAGCAAGGTGGAATCACTTTTGACACCGCGGTGGACATAGGGGCATGGTGCGGCACTTGGAGCATGGCAATACAAAATATTTGTAAAAAAGTAATTGCCTTTGAGCCTGATCCCACTCACTATAAATGCCTAACAAAAAATGTTAACAAGAAAATTGAAACTCATCAACTAGCAGTTGGATCTGAAAATAAATTGATAGCATTATCAACTGACAGACATACTCAAGCAAAACGTGTCATAGGTGAAGGTAACATACCAATGGTGACTTTAGATGGATTAAAAATTACTGGAGTTGACCTTATTAAAATTGACGTTGAAGGATTTGAAATGCACGTTCTAGAAGGAGCAGTAGACACAATAGATAATGCAAAATATATAATGATCGAACTGAATAACAACACGAAAAAATATGGCTCAAGCAATGGGAAGATTGAAGAGTACCTTGACAAAAAAGGTTGGAAAACATTAATCAACCTTTGGCCAGATAAAGTCTTTACCAAAAAATAATTTTTAAATATCATATATGAAGATCTTTATAACCGGCGTTGCTGGATTCCTAGGATCACATCTTGCAGACTTAATGCTCTCTCAAGGACATGAAGTTGCAGGAAATGATAACATGATAGGTGGCTACACGGATAATGTACCACAGGATGTAGAGTTTCATCAAATAGACTGTTGTGACCTAGAAAACTTGACCAAGGCCATGAAAGACTGCGACATAGTCTATCATACGGCCGCCACCGCCTACGAAGGACTAAGTGTATTCAGTCCTGTGTTGGTTACACGTAATATATTTGAGGCTAGTGTTACAACCATAACAGCCGCTATAAGAAATAAAGTAAAAAGAATTGTGTACTGTTCTTCGATGGCAAGATACGGACATCATGATGAAGTACCTTACAAAGAAACATATGAATGTAAACCTCAAGACCCCTACGGCATAGCCAAGAAAGCAGGCGAAGACGTTTTAAAAAATTTATGTGATACCCATGGTGTTGAATATGTAATTGCTGTGCCTCACAACATAGTTGGTCCAAGACAGAAATATGACGACCCATTCAGGAATGTAATGAGCATAATGTTGAACAGAATGTTACAAGGTAAACAGCCAATCATCTATGGCGACGGTGAACAAAAAAGATGTTTTAGTTATATCGACGATTGTTTATATTGTTTGAACGCATTAGCATTCCAAGATAATGTTGTTGGCGAAACAATTAACATTGGTCCGGACGAAGAACCTGTAACTATAAATCAATTAGCAGAAGCCTGCGCTAATGAAACTGGAGTAAATCTAGATCCTGAATATCATAGAGATAGACCAAAAGAAGTAAAGTTCGCAACCTGTTCATCAGATAAGGCCAGACAACTTTTAAATTATAAGACGTCTACTAATATGCGCCAGGCAGTCAAGAAAACTGCAGACTATATCAGACTTCGGGGCATTAAAAAATTTCAATATCATTTACCTATTGAAATTATTAACGACATAACTCCCAATACATGGAAGGACAAGTTAATATGATTACATTGTGCGTTCCAAGTAGAGGTAGACCAACATTAGCAAAAAGATTTTATGACTCTGTGATAGCAACATGTAGTGATATCAAAAGTGTTGAAGTTAGATTTTATTTGAATGAAGATGATCCTTCCTTGAATGATTATCTAAAAAATATAAGCAAAGCAAATATTTGGGTAGGCCCACATCAGAGCACAAGTTTCAGTTGGAACAGGTTGGCACTTCGAGCCAAACATGACATTGTTTGTTTAATGGGTGACGATGTACAGATTAAGACAAAAAATTGGGATCAAAAAATCTATGCGGAGTTCGAAAATGTCAATGACAAACTTCTAATGGTGGTGCCATGGACAGGCAGACCGAGGGGGTATAGTGATTCACAATTGGAATTACACGGAAGATACGTGTGTAAGAAAAATGAAGATCTTCCATCACCACACTTCGCAGTGCATAAGAAGTGGATAGAAGTTTTAGGTTACATGTGCCCTCCACAATTTTGGCATTTTTATGTAGACACATACACACAAAGAGTCGCAAGGAAGATAGGCAGATGTGTTTTTAGGAAAGACATCGAATGGAGAGTAAAGAAATTAGAAGACATTACTGCCAAACAAGTGAGACAACATTTAAACTTGCGTAATCGAGATGACTTTGTTTGGGAAACTTGCAAGAGGCACATAGACAGTGATGCTTCTGCTCTGAAAAATTATATAAAGAAAAATAGTTAGACTTCTAATCTATCTTCAGTGAAATCTAGGCCTTCAAGTTCTGATGGTTTGCCTTTAGGGTATGTTGGCTCTATTCTAAACTCTTCACCTGTTTTATCATTTTTACAACCGGCTACCAACCAATCCCATTCAAATTGGCCCTTGTTGACAAAGTCCCACAGCACATCATAGGTGCCATTGTTCCTGGTTTGTAAAAGTAATTCTTTCTTACATGCCTCCATGGAGTCAAAAGTTTTACCCATTTGAAATGTTTGTTGGGTGATGATAGGATCGTGTCCTATCATGTAAGCAAGTATTAGTATTTTAAACATTATTTCTCAGCGATCTGCTCACACTGTTCTGGGTCTGCTTGAAGTCCTTGTTGCTTGTTGTAGAACCAAACATAAGAGTAATAAACCTTATCGCCCTTTACCACACACTTTTTACCAACTGTGACTGCGTCGTTGGTAACCGAACATGCTGTAAGAAATAATCCAAGTAAAGTGATTGTTAATAGTTTCATTTTGTTGTACTTACCATTATAATAGCATATAATAAAAATATGTCAACAGAAAAAGACAATGTTGGAATACTGAAAGATCTCAATGACGTAACAGATCATGAAGAGACTCGTCTAGAATATATTGAAGCGATCAAAGAAAAACTTAAAACAGTTTATGATCCTGAGTTGCCAATCGACATCTATCAACTTGGTCTGATATATGACATCAAGGTCACTGAAGCAGGTCATTGTTTTATACTTCATACCTTGACCAGTGCATTTTGTCCGGCCGCTGATCAGATTCCAAAAGATATACAAATGGCAATTGAAAGCATACCGGGTATAAAAAAATGTCACACAAGGATCACAATGACCCCACCATGGACACAGGAATCTATAGATCCCATGGCAAGACAACTTCTTTTTGGCTACTAAAATCCGCTAAATAGCATCAAGTTAGACAAATGGAGGAATACCTATGTTTACAACAATTGGATTTATCATCGGCCTTGTAGCAGGATGGTATGCAAATGAAAAATACGACGACTTAAAAGCATTGGCCAAGAAAGCCATGTTTTGGAAGAAGTAATGATTAAGGCATTGAAAAAAGTTTGGGCGTCAGTGTGTAAAGGTTATTACCCAGATGACGTTTTAGTATTAACCAAACAAGTAAAGTCTAGAACAAAATATAAAAAGGTCAAGAGACTTAGATCTAGATAATGCTAAAAAATTTATTAATTGTATTTCTATTGGTTGGTGGTTGCACAACAACTGCCAGCCAAAAGTCTACATGGATCCTGCCCACTGTCGAAACACATCCTGAAGAAAGAACAGTTGCAACAAAACATCCTGTCATACCTGTCACTATAGAAAAATTATCTAGGCCTTAATCCAAAGCCACACATTGCCATCCATGCCCGAGTCTTCTGGTGAGTCTATCCAGACGAATCTATAAACTCCGTCAACTTTTAATAGGTTGTCTTTCAAGATGCTGTCTTGATAATCCGGTGACCTGTCTTTTATACGAGCACGGTTCAGGGCAACCACGGCTGTGCCTCCCGGTTTGAGTATTCCACGAACTTTGGAAACATAGTCCGCGACTTCGTGCTGTGGCCAAAAGTGCATTGAACAAAAAGCATACGCCCTAGACCATTTGCCCCAGTTGGGTATCCACCAATCAGGACTAAGTTCTTCGTCCTTGAACTCACCTTTTGGATCAACTCCCCATATGTTTTTGTAAAAAGATTTAAAAAAGTTTGGCCCACATCCTATATCCACACAGTCAAGGTCTTTGACTTCGATAGAGTCAATCAGGTAGAACGGTAGCCTGGTGGATGATCTTGATGCTTCACGTTGACGGGCCGTGTAATAGTCGAACTTTCCCACGTGGTCAAACCATCTATCTACTTTTGTGTTGTCTCGGGGACTCCATTGGCTCAGCCAATTTTTGTATGACTCAGTCTGACAGAATGTCTCCAGATCAGGATATTGTTCTGTCTGCATGACCTATTCTGCTTTTTTAAAATATTTGTTAAGCATCTCGAGTCTATCGTGAGCAGTGGCCATTTTATCCAATTCTTTTTGAATTGTTTCAATAATATCGCTGTGCTCGCCGATGCCAACAACCTGTTGCATATAGACTTCGATGTTTGCTTTGTGCAAGTCTACTTCTGCTTCAGCATGTTTAACAAGTGCTTGTATCATTTGTTCTTTCATAATATTAGTACTTATTTCGAGTGTGGTGGCAACTTCTTCTCCACCCACCATATGTGTTTCTGCGTAACAGGATCATATTTCCTCTTACGTAGTTTTTGTGTTTTCTTTTCTCCCTTAGTTGGCTTTTTTGCGTAGTAGAAGTAGCCATGGTCCTTCATCTTTGAGTCTTCGGGCACCATCATTACCTTGAGATATGGTTTTTTACTTTTCTTTTTGTCCTTCGCCATTGTCTTCTCTTGTTGTGATTACCTGGTCGGCCAATCCGTACTTGACTGATTCTTCTGCTGTCATGAACTTGTCACGTTCCATGTCTGATGACAACTGTTCAAAAGTCTTTCCTGTTGTCTTAACATATATCTCAGTTAACTCTTTCTTCCAACGTAAAAGTTCGTTGGCCTGTATTTCAACATCTGTGGCCTGACCAGATGCACCACCCAGCGGTTGGTGTATCATGTGCCTTGCATGAGGCAACATCATTCTCTTGCCTTTGGTACCGGCGGATGCCAGAAGTGATGCCATGCTACATGCCTGTCCCATCACAATGGTCCTGATGTCACATTTAACATACTGCATGGTGTCGTATATGGCCATGCCGGCGGTTACAAGGCCTCCTCTGCTGTTGATGTATATTGTTATCTCCTTTTTAGGATCCTGTGACTCTGCGAACAACAGTTGGGCACACAGGACTGATGCCATGTGGTCCTCGACTGTGCCATCCATGACAATGATCCTGTCTTTCAAAAGCCTTGAAAATATGTCGTAGGACCTTTCGCCTTTGGACGTGTGTTCTATTACTACTGGTGTTAACGGCATATCAGTTATTATAACTTGTGAAGCAGTCTAAGTCAACTGTCTTTTTACCCGGACACTCTGTAGAAATGTCCGGGTGGGTCTACAGCCACTTCAGGTGCTGAGGACAGGACTAGTGTCCGAAGACACACACCTGTATGCCACTCTCGCGACATGCGGTCGAAACCGCATCGTGTATTGTTCCACCACCTCAGTGCTTGTAATTATATGCTGTTATCTAAGTTTAGTCAACTAACTGTCAGTTGTGTGATTACCAAACGTTCAGTCCGGCATAGCAGGCAAACGCAATCACAGCCGCCCAGAACATCCAGTTCTTGGAGAAAAACTGGCTGAAATATACCAAAGCAACTGCCATCAATATAAAGTTTATCATTTACCCTCCCGAAAGAACACATGATAGATGAAACCAACTCCACCTGCCAGGCACAGCACACACATAGCGATCAATTCTATCATCCCATCACCGCCGGTGCTATTGGAAAGAATCGCAACATGAATCCATCCAGGGCCAACAGCACGACAATCGCCAACAGTATCCAAAGTTCCAGGTGTTGCACTAGATTACTCCAACGCCCCACAGGTAACCGACTGTCAACACGGTCATGATGATGTATGTTAATCCCCAATACCTGAAATGTTCTTTCATGCAAATACTTACCAATAAATAGTTTTATGTTCAAGATACTTGCCGTCATTTGTAGTTTGGGCGGTGAATGTCATCCTTTCATAACAGAAGAAGGCCATGAGTACCGCACCTTGCAGGAGTGCGACCGCAACGCAGAAGAAGTGATCACAAAACTGCATGGCGAACTGAAAAATCTAGACGAGTTTGCGTCAATCAAGGTTGGTTGCGTCGGCGCGGATTGGACACCACCCACCAACTAGGCACTTAAATAATTCAATGCAGAACTACTGTTCTACCAAATTCACAGACCTCACGGTCCACGTGCAGAGCCGACTGTTGTACAACTGTTGCAAGGCCTGGCCCGAACGGGTCAATCTGGACTGGCTGGAGGCGAATCCCGGCAAACTGTTCCACACGCCCACCATGGCAGAGGACAGACAAATCATGCTGGACGGTGGCCGATGTGACAGTTGCACACACGGCTGTTACAAATATGAAGATCAAGGATTGGTCAGTGCCCGTCTGAGAAGTGACCCTGTGCAGATCACTGTGCCTGATGCGCCACTGCGCAGACTACAGATCAGCCTCAGCAACGACTGTAATCTCAGTTGTGCCTACTGTGGGCCTGAATGGAGCACAGGTTGGCAGAGGGACATCATCCGGAACGGACCCTATGAGGTGGGCGAGTCTCAACTGAACAACACCAATTGGTCACGACTGTGGGACCGCATGAAACAGCGACAGAGAAGCACTGACACACGTTTCTTCCAACTGCTACTGCGTGAGATAGAACTGGCCACTGACCTGGAAGAGGTGGCTGTGCTGGGTGGCGAACCACTACTGCACAACCAGTTGCCTGAGGTGCTGACACGTGTGCAGGGCAAAAGGGTCACCATAGCGTCAGGACTGGGAGTCAGTGACTCGAGACTGCGACAGTTCCTAAAACGACACCGGGGACAGAACATAGAATTCATGTGCAGTGCAGAGAGCACCGGGGAAGCGTTCGAGTTCCTGAGAAACGGCATCACGTGGCCAGACTACCAGCGCAGGGTCGCGATGATATCTGACAGCGGGCATCGTATAAAGTTTGGCGCCACCATCAGTAATCTCAGCCTGTTTGGACTGCACCTGTTCCTGGAGCAGTACGCACCAAGATTCAGTGTTGGACTGAACCCTGTGACCGACAGGAGTTGGTTGAACGCCAATGTGATGGATGAGGCCTCAAAACAGCAGGTGACTGAACAGTTGCGGCCATGGCTAACGATGCCGGGCATGACCCAGTACATACAGAGCCTTCAGAATCCTGCCACTGAGCCACAGCGGGCCATGTTGGCCAGGTATGTGAGTGAGTTCTCAAAGAGAAAGCAACAGCCTACGGCATGGATGCCGGCTGAGTTCCGCAGTTGGTTGGGTATCTAGTTGTAGATCTGCATTCCCAGTCTGAACAGACGCCACACAGTCAGGAACTTCTTGTTTTCTGGTTCATCAGCGGCCACCTCATAGTGTTCCTCGTATGGTTCGTTTGGTTTGGCACGTGGCAGTAGGAATGCTTCTGTCTCCCATGGCCTGACCCACACATACTTGAACACAGGTTCGCCGTCTATGATCCCGATCCTTTCACGCTCGAACTCCAGTCTGATGTTGACCAGCAGGGTCACTACCAGTGCGAGGCACAGTGCTACGATGGCGCTTCTCATGTGAGTATTTACGGGCACTTCTTGTGTGAGTAATAGCGGTACTTCTTCGGTCAGCACAAGCACAGGCGGTCTGCGTGTTTTTCTGGGCATATGTGTTGATTATACTTGATTGTGCCCAAAAGTCAATGGTGTTGTCGGAGTTGCAAATAATTACTATTCGCAAACAAGGAGACACAATGTACGGACTACTACATGAATTGATGGAACTGGTGCTCTTGGTATCAGCGATTGCTGTGACCTGGGCAGTGCCAAGACCACAATGGGTTTCTAGACTATACACAAGAATCGCAAGGTTCTTTGGTTCTCAGAAAACTTTCAATTAACGCGACTGTGTTGGCTGGTTAATACATCCAGCCATACACCCACACATTATGGATCAGTATCATGGCCATGATCACCATGATTGCCACCAATACTGTCAGTATGACGTTTTCGATCCACCTTCTCATGCTAGTATGTATGTTAAATATGAGTATGCCTACTGTCACAAGATCACCATACTCGGTCACACAGACCACCACAGGAGACCAGATCTCGTGGCAACTGACCTCCACACCTTGGACCTTAAACGACCACAACAAGTGTGGTTTGACAGCACCACTCAAAGCAGTACACAACCTCGCAGAGTTATCTGGCACTGGCAACTCCGGCACATTACATTGGAGTTCATACCGAGACATAAGTGCTGTAACCTCAGATGGAAGCACTGTATCCCCTGTGACTGCAATACAAATTAAAGTTTACAGTGACAAGCGTGGCAGATTACTAGACAAAACTATTAAATTGACAGTGGATGGTGTTGCTGTGGGCAACAATTTGGCAAGCAGTAGCGCAGGTAACGTACACACCTATACCGCGGCAGTGCCCACTGATCTAACAGTTAGTGGCATATCCACCCTGGGAGTACACACACAGTACAAGAGCGGCACACAGCCACACGAAGACACCATGACCGTGGACACTGTGCAGTTGCTGATCACGTATAGCACAGACTAATTTTTCCGCTGTGCAAATTTTTTAAAATCCAGAAACACGTATAGGGACCAGTTTTGGCCGCTGTGCATTTTTTTTAATATGGGGGTATTTTATCATCCACCTGGTCCTTTTGTCACCATGGGGTCGTTGCCAAACCAAAAAAATTTTACCAGAAATAAATTGCTATGCGACCACCGGCCGAAAATTTTTCGATCGTGAGTCACGGCCGGCCACCTGAGCGATGGTTCTGACTACCCGTGATAGTGTACCACCACCCGCACAAGGATCACCACTGCCAGTATGATCAGCCAGGTCTTGATCACTGCGTCTGGGTCATGCCATATGTTCATTATGTGTGTATTTAATTCAGTATTACCAAAGGCGGGGTGCTTGGTAATATGAATTCCGGTCGGATTACCACACGATATAGTCCAGGATCGGCGGCACGAAACCGGCCAGACCCCCGCCGGCCATGTGGTTATTGCATACGGTTTACCAGACCAACTCGGGCCGTGTCATGCACTTACCACAGGGGTCCGCCGACTAGATGTAGTAGGATACGATCGCCATGTAGATCACAATTACCAGAATGATCGCCGCGAATACCCACAGACTAATCATTGATCCAGTCCAGGAATATGAGTCCCACAATAGATATGATCACTGCCACCACGAGCCAGAACACTGCATACAGCAAGAACTCAATCATTGCTAAAGAAATCCTGTTTGATCATATAAGCAAAGCCTACACCCACTAAGGCAAAGTATATGATTAATGCTATGGTGCCGAATGACATACAATTACTTATGGTGTGAACTGTCAGGAACAGTCAGAACCACAGACCTGGCCACTTGAATCATAAGGCCCAATAACAGTTTGCGAAGCAAACATTCCGCATGGTAATTTCCTAAGGATGGGGCACTATGCTAAAATACTCCCCGCCCGTTTACACCGTTAAATACACACATGCCAACTCTCAAGAACAGGGCACTATCACGGGTGTTGTACAGGCTCAGGAACAGGATCATCTGCTGGCCCTGTGTCATGTCACGTTTCGCGATCATCACTCTCATGGTCGTTGTCGTATATCACATCATAACCTAACCTCCTTCGTAATCACATATTGTAGCCAGTGTGGATTGCAAGGTGCCTAGCATGACTCACTCTGTCAAGGCGCAGGCGATCTAGCCAAGCGGATCTGAGTACACTCACACTAGATCAATTGTCGTTATTGTAAAGGTAGCATGGGTAAGGTGTCAAAAATTGCTGTCACGCGAGCCTTACGGCTCCTCGACTAATCTGCTGGTAATACCAAAATTTTTGCTTACGCACTTGCTTCGCAAGTGGTCGGGCCGTTGACGCCTTTACCAACCCACGCCTTGGGTGGCGAACTTGACTATCCTTGTGATGTTATGCTGTATGGTCTCGCCCTGTTGGTCCTGCCACTCTTGTGACCTGGCGGGATCTCTGAATATGGTCTGTAGATATAGCATCTGTTCTGTGACTGATCTTGCTGTGGTTCTCACAGGGTCATTGGGTCTGATGCCCAGTTCTGCCAACTGTGATCGCTGTGTGGCTCCGCCCACGTAGATGAATGGTATGCCATAGAACACCGGGTACAGCACCTTTTCTGTGACAGGTGCCACCAGGTCATCGTCCAGGCACCATGAGTCCAGCACCACCCAACAATGGCACTTCTGGGCGATGGGCCACAGGTTCTTTATGTTATGTCTGTGGTCATATCTCTGCTGTTCTGTCAGTTCTTTCAGTCCCTCCATGGTGTGTCCGGGCCTGCTGTATCTACTATGTTCTAGCACTCCTGACTGCTCTACTGCTTCGAACACCTGTTGCCTCTGCCACTGCCATGTGCCATATGGCATGACGAATTCGTGTGTGAGATCCCGCACCTGCCTGTGGTACCGTAGTTTCATGTCGTCTCTCCTCTGCCACATCATCCTGCTACGGCTGTCTATGACGTCGTGTTCCACCCTGATCTGCATATTGGGGTTCCTGGGCCATGAGGCTGGCAACCTGTTGGCTATCTGGCATCTGCCCGCTGTCGCTCTTGTCTGCTCCACGAAATACTGCCACTGATGCCTGTGGAAACTCTCCAGGATCTTGACCACTTCGCCTTTCTCATATGCCCGTACTGACTGGTCCAGATGTTCACGTTCTTCTCGATCCAGTGTGCCGATCTCTCTGTTGGGCCTCATCCATTGTGTCTCAAAATACTTCATTCCTTGTATGCCACTTCCGTGTTCTGTATGCCTATGGGGTTGACGCAACTGCCACACATCACGCCACATCTCTGCAGGCGATCCTTGCTGTTCTTTGTGTGTCCATCAGCGATTTTTCCGAACCAATCACCCTCCACTATGCTCTCGACTGACCTGTGCCTGCAATTGATCTCATCTCTGCCACCCATCTGCTGTATCCATTCCTTCATCTGTTCTGTGTCTCTGTCTGGCTCTGTGGGGCCATAGAATCTGTCGTGCAACCAACCACAGGGCAGGCACGTGCCATCGCTGGCCACGTACAGTTCCTTGATCCGACCTGCATTACAGGTTATCTTTGTGTCTGTGATCTCTGCCAGGTCCACAGGTTGCTGTATGGCGCTGTTCCTGAGGCTGTCTTCGTTGGGTGGATACAGATATCCTTCTATCTCGCCAAGCCTGTTCTTTATGGGCCATCTCTTTTCTATGCTGTATCTCCTGTCCATGAATCTGTGTGTACGTTTGATGTTGAAACTGCTCATGCCCCATTCCTCGCTCAACTGCCGGGCCTCGTCTATCTGGTGTTGGTTGTGCCGGAAAACAATGAAGTCCCATATGGCCTTTCCGCCCTTGCCGACGAAGGCCTGCACCCGTTGTTCCACGGCTGGCCATCTCACCTGTCTCCTGTAGATGTGGTTTGTGTCTGCCAAGCCATCGATCCCAAATCCTATGAAGTCCACCCTTGACGCCAACTGCCGGTATGATTCCACACGTCCAACTCCGCCGTTGGTGGGTATGCCCACTTCCATGTCTCTGTTTCTGTCTTTGAACCAGTCCACTATCTCTACCACTTCTGGATTCATCATTGGATCACCATAGGTGCCGCACAGGTACAGCATTTTCAACTGCCCCACGAACTGATCTGTGAACATCGTGGGCAACTGATCAACCCGCCATCTTGTCACGGGAAGGTTGGCTATGGTGCAATCAGAACTGATTTCGGCCTGTAGAACTTTGATGTCGCTGTACTGATATATCATTTCAAATATTTAAGTTATCCAGACTCCTATCAAAAGAAACCCCACTAGTCGCTACATCGGTGGCCTAGTGGGGCCTTTCCGATCCAAGGGAGAAGGATACGGAAACTGTTAAAATCTAAATGGTGGATAAGGACCCAATAACAAAATCAAAACCATTACCACCATGAATACTGTCTCAATCATGATACCTGTACTGCCACATAGATCAACAGGGCAATTATTAGTAGTTTGCCCCAGTCCAGATCAAATGCTGTGCCTTCACCGAATCTGCTTTTAAATTTTTCCAACATAGTTTCCTCCTTATATGCTTCTGACCACTTGGCGTCAAAACTGTCAAATTGATTGTACTGTTCATCTGGCATTATCTTCTTGCTCCTATGTAATATGCTATCGCGACCATCACCACGATCAATATAAAAAAGTCTACACTCCACATTATAAAACTCCTGTCACAAATGATGCCACTGCCACCAGTGCCATAACAACTGCAAAGATGCCGGCTGAATAATACACTTTGTTCTTCATTGATCCTCCTTGTAAGATAGATATGCTAGGCCTCCAAAAAAGGCAAAGCCATATAGAGATAAAGTGTGAGCGAAATCATCTTCTGTGCCTGATCCAAACGGCATAGGTACTGTCATGCTGTAAAGCACTAGACTGAAACCTGCCAATAGTAAAAAAAATAAAGTTAGTCCGCTCATCTATGATCCTGGCCTCATACAAGTATTGGTTGCCAGCGCCTGATACTTGTCTGGAGCCATCTTCCAGAGATCAGCAATCTTCAATACCATCCTAAGACTGATCTCTCTCAATTTGTGTTTGTTATCGAAGATAAATTGTATCAGTTCTGCTTCTTTTTCTTTGCCCATTCCATATTTGTCCAACATACCCAGTCTGCATATCTGCTTGATTCTCAGCATTCTATCTCTCATGCTGTCAATGGTTAGATCCAAGTAATGACATCTTGACTGCAAGGCACTAAGGTGGTCTTGTAGTTTCTTACTCTTCACGTTGTCGAACTTGACGTTTGTGATAAAGATGATACCACCATTGAATTCAAAGTGATTAGGTATGCCTTCATTCCTCAATGCACTGGACTCTGTGTTCCAATGTAGTTTACGAGTCTTACCTGTATCCAAGGCCGCCTTCAGCAAGTTCAAGGCCAAGTCATCATACAGTATCGCGTCACAGTCATCGAAACACACAACATGACCTTTATCCGCGTGTTCATACAGTTTCTTGAAAAGTCCAACGGCGCTCATGGCACCTTTCACGACTTCAAACTTTCTCTTACTGCCAGCGATGTCATCGAACATGGATCGCTTCTCCAATGCACGTTCAACACCATAACTCTTACCAATGCCGGGCGGGCCACTAACAATCATTGCCCTTACCTTCTGCTCCGATACTGCTTCTGCCATCTCGTCCAATATGGCAAACCTAGATGCTATTCTTTCGATAGCCTGTTCATCTGTTTCAACTTCTTTTGTCTGTGGAGTTTCACTCAATTTCAATTTGTCTTTGTGTTCTATCCATTCACCTTGTGTCACGATTGATATAGATGATAGTGTTGGCACGTTTATTCTCACTTTGTCCAGTCCTTCGAAACCGGCCAACTGTGTCGTATTAACTGTGACAAAACCACCTGGCTTGTTCGCATGGCTTTGAAAGTCTTTCACGATAGGAAAGATCCTACCGGACATATCATTGCCCCTGTATCCGCCTTCTTCTATTCTAATGTATTTTTTCAATTGATTTTTCTCCCTTTAATTGTTTAGATATTATAACACACATTTGGATCCTGTCAATTTCAATTACCATCTTTTCTCATCATTTCCAACCAATCCTGTTCCGATATTTTGGTAAATCTAACCCAGTCCCAATCTTTTAAAAACTGCTCGGCTTCTGTAATAATCTGCTCTGCTGTCATCCAACCCAGATACACATAATCATCTATCAAATCTTTGTTTTTCTCTTTCTGCATTTCAACTCTAAAATAGTTTCTATTATCATGCCTTAGTTTGATAGTATGTCTTAAGGTATAACTGTTTGGTCTTTGCCTAGGGCGGGCGAGTTGATATGATATGATACCCGCCCTAGCCATTATTCTTACTGGTCTGCCTCTTTCTTCAGTCCAGTAAAGAATTTCTTAATACCGTTCACAAGTGGTGCTGTCTGTTTTTTGACATCTGCCCAACCTTGCTTTTGGAACTCTTTTGTTTTCTCAACTTCATTATTCCAAAAGTCTTTTCCTTTGCCAGGTAATGCTTTGACATCACTCACCATTGCCGGAACAGTCTCTTCTTTGAATGCTTTATAATCATACTTTACTTCTGCGATGCCATCTTTGATCACATCTGCCTTGGCGTTGGATAAACCAATACCAATTATAAAGAGTATCATTATTGCAATTACTTTTTTCATTATAGTTCCCCTCTATAGGCCACGTTCTTACAGTTCGAATATTGTGCCTCCACCAAAGCCTGTGCCTCACTTGGAGTTCTACCCGATTCAACTGCCTTGAAAGTAGTCCCATTTTCTAAAGTGACAATGAACTCGTATCTCTTCATTTCCATTATCTTTTTCCCTTCAGTTTGTCTACGATCTTTTTCTGTTCCCAATCCCACTCCATGGAGTACCAACTGTAGATCCCATATATAAACAGAATCGTCATTGTGATTGGAAGATAGAACTCCATCCGATCGTAGTAGGACAGCATTCTACCAAATCCGAAGAACAGCAAGATCACGCCAATGACTTTGAGTATCTTCGGAAAATATGTCTTTATGTCTTTCACTATTCTTTCTAACATCCATGCAACTTTATTCATAGATATCCTCCTTGTTAGTCCAATAGAACAAAATATTCTTTTGGATAATTCGCTCGAAACCAGGCAATGCCTTTTTCCATAAGGTCGTATTTGCCCATCATCTCTGCACCCTTGATAGTGTCATAGACCGCTATCGCCTCTGGTGTCAACAAAGCCTTTTCACCTGTGTATGGATTAGCAATCTCCTTAGACTCCTTGTCCATTATCACACAATCAAAAGGCATCTTGATTCTTTTAGTTTTTTCTGTCATTATGCTGTCTCCTTCTGCATCATTGGATCGTCCAACAGTTTGTATGGCATACAACCTGCTTCAACCATGTTCCAAAAGCCATCCTGTGAGTCTCCCCATTCAGCAACCAATTCATCATTGTTCATTTTGTTATAGCCTTTGTAACCATCTTGGAATAGGTTGGCCAACCAACTGTAATCATATTCTTTGAATGCCTGTTCGGCATAGTGGACTTCCAAACAAGTAAGTCTTTCTATCAACTTGTCCCTTGTCAGTTTGTAGCCTTTTTCGTCTGTGACCAGGATTGGTTCACCTCTACACTTGCCGTCATCACATACAGTTTCTAGATACTTTTCACAATCATAACAATATTTCATTACCATTCTCCTCTATCCATTGACTTGGCGATATGATTTGCCCTTTCCTGCTGGTACTCATCATCTTGTTCTGTGTTCTCAGGTGCCATGTCATCTATGATCACATCACCATTTTCCTCTGCGTCATCATCCATCGGATCATAATTCACTTTCCCAATGTATTCAGTCTTGCCTGAATCTGTGTAATTGGCATCGACATAGTAAGTTTCAACACCATTGTTTTCTTCTGTCAATTCAGTATTGATCTTTTCATGATTGATTCCGCTATCTTGAAACAGTCTGTCTGCTTCATCCTCATCATTGGCAAGAACATCCTGTTCTATCACCAATGTGTAGTAAGTTTTTTTTCTGTAGAGGTTCTTACCTAAGTCCTCTTCACTATAACATATACTTGTTTCTTTATCTGACATATCAACTCCTTCTTTCTTTATTTTAATACCATTCTTATTTTTGTCAACCGATCAACCTCTTTGGATTTTTCTTAACAAAATGATGATCCCTGGCATCTGTAGGAAAACCAAATTGATTCCTCTCGTCTATTGCCGTTGTCTTCTCACTTTTTACAGTTCCATCTGTGTTCCTCGTTATGCCAGCATTTCTGTCTTCTTCTTCTGCTGTCATTGGCTGTGGCTTTTCTACAGCAACCGTCAAATCGTCTTCCAATTTGTTAAGATCGTCTAATGCGCCTGCCGTGTTATCTTCTCTCAATTGGTCCTGTATTGCATTTATTTTTTCTAATATTTCCTGTAGTGTCATTTCATCTCCTTCGCTTTTTTATCCATCACCTGTTGCCAACTTTTCTTGATACCATATCCCTCGTGTGGGTGACAACCATCAACTGGATAAAACTTGTAAAAGTAATCGGCAGGATCTAATCCTAACTTGTAGGCGTCCTTCACCAATTGTTTAATCTTCTTTCTGTGTTCTGTACCTTTTAGGTAAACATTATGATCATCACTCATTTCATATGTCCAGTCATGCTGTTTCAATTCATAGTTTAGTATCTCGCCTAGGAACTTGCCTTTCAAATTATCTCTGCTCATATACCAAACACCCAATCTTTTTTAAGAACAGTAATCTTACCATCTGCAAGATAATAACCATCTATGCCCTTGGAAGATTTTCTTTTCTTTGTCTTTTTTCTTAATGGCTTATTGCCAAACTGAGTTTTCAATTTTATTTTGCCTGTTCTTTTAATTTTGCTCATACAGTTAAAATCTCCTTGTCATCTCCAAATAGGTCTGGCGGTAAGTCCTGCTTATCACAGCCAGGATTGACTTCTAATGAATCCATCACCATGCCCATTTCACTTGCATCACAAGGCATAGGATAATGATGGTTATCCGCATATACCAAAGCGGATAACCAAAAGTAAAACAAAAAGAAAACAATAACAACTCTAACCATTACTTGCCTATCTCCATCTCGTTCTCCAATTGTAAAAGTGTATCAACCTGAGATGCAATTGGTTCATCTTGGTTCTTAAGCAAGTCCTCCTCAGCAAATTCGCTCCATGTGCCTTTCTGCTTGGCATCTTCAGGCACAAAATCAAAAGCGAACTCATCTCCTACGAAAAACATATTAACCGCTCCTGCTGGATTAATGTTCTTTCTGTAGAACCTTTCTAATTTTTTGTGTAAAGAATTACAATCGCTGTCATTCTTTAGTTTGGCATATAGAGTACCATGGATCATTTCCAATCTATGAAAATCCACTTCGTTTTCAACGAACTCTAAAATCTGCTTATCATACCATTTCATCATATCAACTCCTTTGTTATTAGATTAATAAAAAAGTACATAATTCATTATAGCACGGTTGGTAATAGCGTCAACCTGTAAAATCCTTCCATTTTTAGGCACTAAAACCTTCCCTCATCACTTGTTTTTCTGCCCAAGTCCACGGCCTAATCTGGCATACTCGAATAATATCTCTAGGCTCTGCTGGTTTGAGTCTTGCGGTTGTCAATGCTCTATCTATTGCTGTCCATTTGCCCAACATGGTGTTGCCATATGTGGTATATCTATATGTCCAGTCTGGATATCCTTCACCGTCTACATTGCCTCTTGGATACTTCTTGCCGTTGATTTTTATTAACCAACCCTCCACTTTGACTTCATCCAGTTCGTCATTAAAATTGCTTCTACGATTCCAATAACTGTCGCTGGTCCATTCTGCTGTTATCTTGAGAGGTAGACCGTTTTCTGCAATCAATCTAATCGACATTGACCTTTTCTCCTTTGCTGTATCTGTGGACATCTTCCATATGGTCCGCTTCGTACTGGGCCATTGACTCCACGATACCAAAGTATCCGTCTAGACTTCTGCCCAATGTAGTGTTCCAAAACTTGTCTGTGGATCCTTTGGATGCTTCTTTAGATATCTCAATACACACATCTTCATCACCATCCCATACACCTGCGAAATCGCAACCTGGCTCGTAGTACCATAATTTCGTAGAGCACTCTTTATTATTCGCCAACCAATTGGCAAAACAAGTTATTGGTGGTGCCCATGCTGTATCAAATCCAAATGTGATAGTTTCTTTGTCGTTTCTATGAAAACCATAGAATTCATTTACGTCCCACTTGGTACCCCAATTTTCATTTGACCAACTGTACCAATCTGAATGCCCATATTTCTTAACTAGGTCCTTTCTTTCAGTACCGTCTGCCATCGTGCCACGTAGGTCTTTTGGCATAGGCCACATCCATTCAAGAAGTCCTTGACATTCTTTGTTCTTTTTCTCATCTACTATCTTCTCGATCTGGTCTATGATCTTACTAGGTCCAGATATTTCAACTTGATTATTGCACCAGTTTGGCATCTATACTCTCCCTCTTTTGTTCTTACAATGATTGGTCTCTAATACTCCTTCGACTCCGTTCTCTTTCATGTAGTCGGAGATTGAATAAGTCTTGTTCATTTGATCTGCGATCAAAACATATTTGTCACAGAACCTAACCTGGTCCTGTGTTTCGCTTGTGGTATTGATGGCGAATATCACCGCCACCAATATTATTGCTATTAATAATTTAGGCACTTACCTTCTCCTTGATCTTTGTAAGGTGACTGCCTGGCACGTTCCATCTTGTTCCTGAAGTAGTTCTAACCAAGATATACTTGACCTTCACTTTTTCAACAACACCTTTCAACGTGGCACCTCTTCTACCTTCAAAACTTACGGCATCACCAATCGCAAATGATTGGGCGTCTTTGAAGTGTAATTGGTTTCTTCTCATCTTAACAACATTGATCACCTTTTGTAGGTCATCAGCATTAAGATCGTCTATAAAGTTTAATACATCATTTATTTTCATATCAACCCTTTCGTTCATAATTCAGTATAGCATGGATGGTAATACCGTCAACCTACAAAATGGCACTAGATCTAGTATCGACCTAGAGTTGAAGACACAATATCTAGTGCCATTCAAAAAAACCTCCAATTTATGACCCATACCATTCCATTTCTGGCTCCATATTTGCCGTCAATTTCTTAATGGTGTCATTGATCTCGTACAGTTCTTCTTCGATCTCTTTGAATCTTACTGTACTATTGGTCATAGACAACTGTTCATTTAGATCAATTTTTCTGTGTTCTAGTTCTCTTATCTTATTCTTTGTGTCTTGATCCATGGTCTGCATTAGTATATCTCCTCCAGTTCAGATTCAATGTCCTCGTCTTCCCAACCATCTTCATTGACCTTTGTGCCTTTTTTCATTGTTGGATGTGGCTCATCACATCTCTCACACTTGTCATGCTCGTCATTCATTGGCCCATAGTCACATTCCATACAGTACCAATCGTCGGCATACTCCAAGTTCTGGTTGTCCTCTTCTTCCATATCCAAACTGTCTATCAGTTTGTTCAGATCTTTGTCTATCATTCTACTCCTTTGTTAGACTTTTATAAGTTTTATGAAGCAGGTAGAACCAAATACCATTGATGCTTGGCTCTATCAATGCAACTGCCCCCGCCTCCCATAACGACGCACCTGTCATCACAGACACAACCGTCATCGCAATCGCAATATGACCTGCCGTGTAGATGATGGCCAAACTGATTGAACTAGATGTTATCAATCGTTTGACCGCACCCGGTAGGCCTTCATTGAATTCACTCATACTATTTTCCTTTCCTTTTTAATGAAGCCAATCGATAAAACTTCCAAAAAGTTTTTTCTTAGGCTTTCCAATTGTTGACTAAAATTATCCTTTGCCGGCATTGAGGCACCAAGATGTTGTAAGGTGCTTTCAATTTCTTTACTAAAAGCATCAGTCGATTGAACAGACTTCATATCGAAAAAGATGCCTTGTCCAATGTTATTTGTGTCTGACGCATTGATATTTCTATTTTGTAGTATCCATCCGCAATTTTTTAGTGATACGACTTTTTTGTTCTTATACTTTTTATATTGATCATCTGCTGTTTGATCCATCATGAAAAAATAAAATTCTGTTTGGTTGGTCAATATTTACCATAGATCATTTGATAGTTTTTGATCTGCATCAGGGTCTTCTAAGAGGTCTCCCGCATTGAAATTTGCCAATTGATTACATCCATATTCAATGTGCCTGTTAGTTTGTTTCTTTCTATTGAATGTGTTCATAGCAAGATCAAAACTCATTCTAGGATGAAACTTGTGTTTAGTTTGAAGTCTTGCCATTTTTTCATCCTGCACCAAAATATCAGGAGAAAGGTTCAAGGCAAGACTTATAAATTTTCCACCACCCCCGGGCGGATATCTTAAAACAATCAGCCTATCAGTATCGTAATTTATATCCATTAAAGTTTTTCTCCTACTTCGAATCCTCGGAACCTCAGGAACCTTGGAAATCTTAGGCTCCATTCATCTTTGGAGTCTTGATTCTGTGTTATGGCATCTGCCCTGACTTCTACTATCTGGCCAATAAGTTTTTCTTTGTGTCTCCAAAACTCTTCACGATTGTTATCACTCAATCCAAATCCGACATTGGTCTTGATAAATTTGTCCATGTCTTTACCTTCAACTATCAAGGCACCTAGTTTTCCTCCGTTTCTACCTGTGCCTTCTTCTGTGTCTACTACCTTCAATGAAACTTCTATAAATGGTTTAACCTTTAACCAAAGGCTAGATCTCTTACACTCGTAGATACCATTTATTGGTTTGACCATTATGCCTTCGAAGCCTTTGTCTATACATAATTTGTTATAGTCTGCGAACTGTTTCTGTCCGTCCTCTTCACTCAAATTCATTTTAACAGTTTCAACCTTGGATATATTCGGGCCAAAGTTATATCCATCCAACCATTCTTTTCTCCGGCCGAGTGTTTCATGTGACCCACCTTCCTTGAACTGTTCCAAAGGCAAACAATCAAACAGATTCAATACAGCATCATCTGTCTTGGCTCCACCTTTCCTGTGTATCTCTCTCATCAATGTCTGGAAGTCATCACTCATTACCTCTCCATCAAACACCATTGACTCTGACAATTGATCTAGCATATCATCAAACTGTTTTAATATTTTTGGAAAGTTATTCAACTCTTTACCGTTCCTTGAAAACATCTTGACCTCATCCTTGTCCACATCACATATCGTGATGACTCTGACTCCGTCAAGTTTGGGCTCCACAATTACATCACCTGTCATTTTCTTTTCGTGCTTCTTGCTGTCGTCGGCCAACATACATTCAAACACAGGAACCTTCATTGTGGTATGTTTATTGATTGTTTTATGTGTGACTCCACACTTCAAATCTTTAATTAATATCCTACGATACCAATAGTTCCAAGCATCTTTCTCACATCTACCTGCAAGGTTGTTGATTGTATTTCTCATATCGTTGCCGGTCAACTCCCTATCTTCTAGCCTCTGCAACACATTATAGAATTCACTGTCGTCAAAAAGTCTTGGCCCTATGGCAACATCTTTGATTGCCAACGGAACCTTTTGAACTCCAAATGTTCTAAAACTATCTAAGCAGGCACCAACACCATTGAAGAATCTTATATTGTTCGCTTCATGCTCTCTTTTAATGATCGCTTCTTTCTTCAATCGGCTGTTATCCGACTCCAATTCTTTGATTATGTCCCACGGCTTCATCATATTACTTTCAATAATATTATAACTTGAATCACCAAAATAGCAACCGGCAATATAGTTCTTATCAACTCCATTGTGTGATTGTATTCGTCAAGTTTTCTTTCTAATCTATTTCTTCTTTTTTTTCTCATATCAGTCCTTCATAAATCTATGATTACCTATGGTAATCGTTTCATCATAAATTGCACCCCAGGCCGGATTGGCGATGTGTGGATTATAATAAAACACCGCTCCTTTGGTTATGTCGTCTTTCATATTACCACTCATCATGAATAATGCAACATGAATTGAATCTCTCCATGCGGTCATGTTTTCCTGTATAACATCACCATTCATATAAGTGGCCCAGATAATATCTTTCTTGCCATCACAGTACCAACTGAACTGGCACCTGTTCTTCCTTGGATAATATCTTCTCTCCTCCGGTTTCAAGTCTGGATTCTTTTTTGTTTTCCAACTTTCCCTATGTGGGCCTTGCTTTACAACTTCACATATGGTTGCTGGAAATCTTTCATCTTTAATTCTGTTTAGAACAACTTGGCCAACAGCCACCTTGCCTGCCATTGGTTCGTGCCTTGCTTCGAAGTAAATGTTCTCGGCCATACACTTTAATTCTTCTCTATCAAAAGTATTACCTGTTTCTAATTCATATGACATAGCAAGGCTCGTCATTACCGCACGAGCCGTTGCCATTACGAATTCAAGTGTTCCTGTCATCTAACCATCTCCACGGTATTTCTAACTTTCCAAGAATCTACTATTTCTTCTTTGAAATTGCCGGTCTTACTCTTTCGACCTTTAATTAATTTTTTCTTGTCAAGTTTTATTTCATGAATGACATTAGTCTTATAATCAGACTTGAAACATCTCCATCTGCCTTTGGATAATTTGCTATGACCCGAATCATGGCCCGTCCAGTCGAACAGATAAGCATAGGCAATCATTGTTCTACCAGTTAGACTTTCTGAAAGAAAAGTATTCATGTCTTCAAATAGTCTAGGTTTGACATCATCCCATTTTTCATCCAAGCCACCTCGGTCCCATTCATTGTCCCACTTCTTATCGATACCATTCCAACTGACCCATGTACTTCTAAAAGCATAATGGTTGGCGTGACCTGTGTTCCAATCAAAGGCACTAACATCACCGCCTTCAATCAAATGCAATACTCTTCTTGGATTACTATAGAACTTCAAC